>Ga0207747_1000092_pt1 | contig 100209 bp, 114 predicted proteins | sample HigsolmetaGSP11D_FD_184839 | JGI IMG/M metagenome (GOLD analysis project Ga0207747, IMG submission 184839) | High solid enriched microbial communities from the Joint BioEnergy Institute, USA - SP1-1-D (SPAdes) | ecosystem: Engineered > Bioreactor > SSF (Solid state fermentation) > Aerobic >...
ATACAAATCTTTATGTGCAAGGTTATTTTCAGTATGATAGCAAAAAATCAGGAGGAACTACCATATCTCATTTGAGATTTGGCCAGAAGCCTATAAAATCCAGTTATCTTGTGTATCATGCCGATTATATAGCATGCCATAACAAGTCTTTTATTTACAACTACGACATTTTGAAGGGACTAAAGAACGGTGGAACCTTTGTCTTAAACTGCCCTTGGAGTGAATCAGAACTTGACGAAAAGCTTCCAGCATCTATGAAAAGGTACATTGCCAAAAACAAGATAAATTTTTATACAATTGACGCCATATCTATTGCAAGAGAAGTAGGCTTAGGCGGTAGGATAAACATGATAATGCAGACGGTATTTTTTAGGCTTATCAATATAATACCATTTGAAGATGCCATTAGGTACTTAAAAGAATCTATACAAAAGACTTACGGCAGCAAAGGGCAAAACATAGTCGACATGAATATTAAAGCTGTTGACAGGACATTGGAGTCTTTGCGAAAAGTTAATGTTCCCACTTCATGGGAAAATGTCGTCGAAAATGAAGATTTTGTCAAGGATGAACCGGAATTTTTGACCAAAATACAAAAACCTATGGCCAAAAATGAAGGCGATGATTTGCCCGTAAGTGCTTTTTCAGGCATGGAAGACGGTACATTTCCATTGGGAACAACAGCATACGAGAAGCGTGGCATAGCTGTAATGATTCCGCAGTGGCAGATAGAAAAATGCATACAGTGCAACCAATGCTCATTGGTATGTCCTCACGCTGTTATAAGACCGTTTTTGTTAAACGATGAAGAAGTGAGAAATGCACCGCCTACTTTTGAGACCAAAAAAACGGTAGGTAGAGGGCTTGAAGCGTTTCAGTATCGCATTCAGGTAAGTCCCTTAGACTGTACAGGATGTGGCAACTGTGCGGATGTGTGCCCAGCACCTGGAAAGGCACTTGTGATGATGCCAGCAGAGGGAGAAATAGAAAATCAGGTTGACAATTGGGAGTTTGCTGTAAGGATTAAGCCAAAAGATAATGTGATGGAAAAGACTACATTGAAAGGCAGCCAGTTTTGTAAGCCTCTCTTTGAATTTAATGGAGCGTGCCCTGGCTGTGGAGAGACTCCTTATATAAAGCTATTGACGCAGTTGTTTGGCGATAGGATGATAATAGCAAATGCTACAGGGTGTTCTTCAATATACGGCGGAAGTGCACCATCAATACCATATACAACTAATGATTTAGGCAAAGGACCTGCGTGGGCAAATTCTCTTTTTGAGGACAATGCAGAGTACGGATATGGCATATATCTCGCAAACAAGAAAATAAGGCAGAGGCTTGGGGAATTAATCTCTGAAGCGCTTAAAACTCAGATACCTGATGAATTGAAAAATGCTTTTGTAGAATGGCTAAACAATAAGGATGATGGTGAAGCATCTCAACTTGCATCAAGTAAAATCATAAATATAATTAGCCGTGAAAATTTAAAATCTAATAAAATAGTACAGGAGATATACAGACTGAAAGATTACCTTGTCAAGAAGTCCCATTGGATAATAGGTGGTGATGGGTGGGCGTATGATATAGGTTTTGGAGGGCTGGATCATGTGTTGGCATCTGGAGAAGATGTAAATGTGCTTGTGCTGGATACTGAAGTTTACTCAAATACAGGAGGTCAGTCGTCAAAATCTACACCTACAGCGGCTATTGCAAAATTCGCAGCATCCGGCAAAAAAATAAAGAAGAAGGATTTAGGTTTGATGGCTATGAGCTATGGATACGTCTATGTGGCTCAGATTGCCTTGGGTGCAAATATGAATCATGCGGTGAGGGCAATTGCTGAAGCGGAGAAATATAAAGGCCCTTCACTTATAATCGCCTACTCTCCATGTATAAATCATGGGATAAAATCAGGAATGGGTACAAGCATTAGAGAAGAGAAAAAAGCTGTCGATGCGGGGTATTGGCATCTTTATAGGTACAACCCAGAGCTTAAAGCCGAAGGGAAAAATCCATTTATATTGGATTCGAAAGAACCGACAGCGTCTTACATAGACTTCTTAAAAGGCGAAATAAGGTATTCATCATTAGAAACACTTTTCCCAGATTTGGCGAAAAAGCTGTATGATGAGTCTTCAAAAGACGCAAAAGAAAGATTTGAAATCTACAAGTCTCTTTCACAACTTTAAAAAGTATGGCCTCGGTTGCTGAGGCCATACTTTTACTTTTCGTTTTCATCTACCCATTCTTTTGCGTTTATGACTTCTATTTCATTTGGGATAGGTACTTTTGCCTTGCTGGCATTTTCTTTAATATTCGCCCATGAGGCTGTTTCATGCTTTTCAATAGGTTCTTTATAATATTTTTTGCTTTTTCTTATCATAATATCAACTCCTTAAAATGTAGTATAATCATTGTGTATTATTTTATTATGCAAATTTTAGGGGGTTTTTACATGATTATAAGAGGTCATCATCTTTTGTGTATGTTAGGCTTTAAAGGCTTGGGATATGATGAGGAATTTATCAAAAACATGGATAAAGTCGTTGAAAAGCTTAAAAATGACGATGATGTGTTGATAAAGCTTGTGGATAGTGTGGATAACATTTGCGAGAAATGCCCCAATAATTTCTCTGGCGTGTGCAAAAATGAACATCATAAAGACAGCATTAAAGAGATGGATGATGCTGTGCTCGAAAGCATTCAAATAAGACCCGGAGAATCAATGAAATATAGCGAGATTGCGACCAATATAAAGTTATTTATGACTGAAGATATTATGAATGATATATGCCGTAATTGTACTTGGAAAGGATATGGATATTGTGTGGATGGATTGAAAAATTTGAGATGATTAGAAATGTTGGTATTTTTTTAATTGTGATTTGATGTTAAAATAAAATCAAAAGGAAAAAAGGAGGAAGTGGAAATAATATGACAGTAAGGAGTTTTTTAAAATTAGTTGAGATACAGACGAAGGCTGCCAGCGTGACACCGTTTATGTTGGGAACTGTATATGCACTGTATGCTTTTCATGAATTCAAAGTTGTTAATTTTTTAATTATGTTTATTTCCCTAATATCGTTTGATATGGTTACTACCGCAATTAATAATTATATGGATTATAAAAAGGCAAATAAAACTTACGGGTATAATTATGAGAAGCACAATGCAATTGTAAGGGACAATCTATCCGAGACAACTGTTGTAATAACTATAGTTGTACTTCTTCTTATAGCATCTGTGTCAGGATTTGCACTGTATTTGCGTACAAACTTAGTAGTGCTTCTAATCGGCATGATGTCATTTGCAGTTGGCATTTTGTATTCATTTGGACCTATACCTATATCCAGGATGCCATTAGGGGAGATTTTTTCAGGCTTTTTTATGGGATTTGTGATTGTATTTTTATCTGTTTTTATCCATGTGTACGACAAAAATATAGCTTATGTTACATATAGCGATGGCATTTTGAATGTATGGTTTAATGTGCTTGTTGTACTAAAAATTTTCTTCATGTCGTTACCGGCGGTGATGGGGATTGCCAATATCATGTTGGCAAACAACATATGCGATATTGAGGACGATTTAGAAAACAGGCGCTATACACTGCCTATATACATAGGAAAAGAAAAAGCCCTAAAATTATTTAAGGCTTTATACTATATTTCATACATCGACATAGTGGCTCTTGTGATTTTAAAGGTGCTGCCTTTATTGGGGCTTATTGTATTGTTGACATTTGCGCCTGTAAATAAAAATATAAGAAAATTTTACAAAGCCCAGACAAAGAAAGATACATTTCCACTGTCTGTCAAAAATTTTTTGATTATTAATGTTGTAGAGATAATCGCTATAGGGCTGGGATTGATTTTATAACTATCACAAATCTCTTTTTTCAAATTTCCTTGTTCCGTAATACAGCAAAAAACAGATATAGAAGGCGATGTACACAAACATAATAGGACTTGGCTGTGAGGTACCGCCAAAGGGTCCTTGTGCAAGAAAGCTTAAGCCTGTATTTTGAGTAAGAAGTTCTGCATTCATCTTTCTAAATATCACATCTGTAGGTAAAATTAAGCTTGTGATAATACCAACGTTTGAAAGACCTTGACTTGTTGCGTCTGTGAAAAATGATCCCATTTGTTCCAGTATGCCTCCTATCATTGCGATGCCGTATGTCATGACAGCTAAAACACCTGTATTTACAGTTGACATTATTGAATTTGAAGCGATTACTAAAGATAAAAGGACTACTGGACCAAGGTCAAAAAAGAATAATGCACGGAAGACGTTTCCTAATCCTAAGTAAACTTTCGTGCCAAAAGCGATATTAAGCCCTATTACTGAAAGAAACAACAATGTGCTGTATACAGTGATGATTATGCCAAGCCCTATAAATTTGCCAAGTATGTATTCATACCTCTTTATAGGTTTATACAGTAAAGCATATATAGCACCACTTTCTACATCGCCTGACACAGCACCTACGGATGTAAGTACTATCAAAAATGCTACTATAAAATTTGAAAAATAAAGCCCTGCGGAGAGAAGCTGTGATTCAAGTAATATCTTAGCTATGTTTGGCGTATTGTTTATAACTTGATTGTTGTTATGAAAAGCTAAACTTAATCCATAGCCATAAATAAAAAGATATCCTACTGTAAGTATTGCAATTAGGAGGAATGCACGCTTTTTAATCATCTCTTTGATGGTGTATTTCGTTATTGTCAGCATACATCCTCATCCTTTCCAACTATATTTATAAACAGATCTTCCAATGAACTTGTTTTTGAATCCAATTGATACAGTTTTGCACCGGAATCTACCACAATTTTTGCAATCTCAGGAATACTGTCTTTATCTTTTACTTTAAATGTAAGTTTGTCACCTTTTAATACAATGTCATAGGCTAGATTAGATATCTTTTCGATTAATTGGCTGTCATAATCTGATATAACCATCTCTACATAGGTATTTTTGCTTAATAGGTTTTCAAGCTTTCCCTCTGCTATTACATGCCCGTGATTTATAATTGCGACTTCATCGCATACCATTTCCACTTCACTTAATAAGTGACTGTTTAAAAACACCGTCTTGCCGTCGTCTTTTAGTCTTTTTATTATCTCTCTAACATCTATTCTACCAACAGGATCAAGGGCTGATGTGGGTTCATCTAAAAAGATTACTTTTGGATCATTTAAAAGTGCTATTGCAAGCCCTATCCTCTGCTGCATACCTTTGCTGTAATTTTTTATCTTCTTGTTTTCATGTCCTTTAAGCTTAACCAGATCAAGAAGTTCTTCAATTTTTTTATATGGGTTTTTCATTTTGCATAATTCTGCATGAAATTTCATCAATTCTTTTCCTGTCATCCAATCATGATATTTAAAGTTTTCAGGAAGAAATCCGATTTGCCTTTTTGATTCTATAGTACCAATGGAGAAACCATTGATCCAAGCAAAACCAGAGGTGGGGTATAAAAGCCCCACCATAGTTTTTAAAAATGTGCTTTTTCCAGCACCGTTCGGACCGAGAAATCCAAAAACCATGCCACTATCGATAGAGATGTTTACATCTTTAAATCCGCCTTTGCCATCAAACTGTTTTGTAAGGTTTTGAGTCTCTAGTATCATTTCATCACCTCATTGATTCTGCTATTTTTATAAGCTCATCTGGTGAAATATTGTTTCCGCTGAACAAATATATTACACCATTATCATTTAATGCGAGGTATGAAGATATTTCTGAGCTATTAGGATCTCCTGAATTTCTTGAGACTACGATTCCATTATTTCCGTTTATTGTTATATTTTTTGCGGTATCTTTGTCTGTTATAGGCACTGGTATGGTGCTTTTCCAGTCTTTTATGCTGGCTATTTGATTTCGAATGTCGTCTGGAATGAATGGCATGTTTATTATAGCATCCCTTACCGCATCAATATTGACGCCATCTGGTACGATTATCTCAGGGGCTTTCATTATATCAAGTCCGTAGCTTATATTTTTTGGAGAATCTGCTTCATTTTTATCTATAGAAGATATATGCACACTATTGCCTAAAATTATTTTAAATGTCTTTTCATTTAAGTTCTCTGGCAGCAGCTTATTTCCTCCGAATGTCTTTATTAGATTATTTATCCTATCTACACTTAATTTAAATTCAACAGTTTGGCCTTTCTCTACATAAATGCTGTCTCTTAATTTGAAGTTGTCCACATCTTGAGGGATTTTAAAATTGTAGCCAACATATGATTTTATTTTATCCAAGTTGTTTTTACTAATTTCTTTGGATGAACCATAGTCACCAATTACTTTAATATCGCCGTACTGCTTTAGGTCGATTTCTTTATTTCCTGCTTGATAGAATTTATTTTTTATATCTTGTAAATCATCAGGTGTTATTGCTACAGCTTTAAAATTATTAAGTCTAAACAAGCTTAAAATCTCGGCTTCTGCTTTTTGAACAGGTGGCAATGCTATTGATGCTGCAATTACTGCTGCCGCAGCGGCTGCTGCTATATATTTTTTGTATTTTCTAAACATATTAAATACACCTCTTTCTTTTTTATTGATTTTTTTATTTAGATTTTCCCACGCTTCATTGAGATCGATGGAACTCGTCTTTAAGGCGTTATCTAAAAAGCTATTTAAATTTTTAAGCTCATTAAGCTTGGCTGAACACTTTTCACACGTATCAAGATGTTTTTTTATCTGTTCTTTTAGTGATTCATCTATTTCACCGTCTAAGTATGATTGCAATATTCCTTCATCGAAGCACATGTGCTACACCTCCTTTTCATAAAGCTCTTTAAATTTCTTATGGGCTCTTGCTACAGTTGCTCCAACAGACGATTTTTTTATTCCAAGTGATATGGAAATTTCTTCATAACTGTAACCTGAGTGTTTCAGAACGAGACAAAGCATATCTCGCTTATCCATTTTAGACAAAACTTTTCTAACTTTGTCTATCTCTATTTTTTCAATTGCTATGTCCTCAGGTGATATCAAATCGTCATTAAACTGAGATACTTTTATTTCCCTTGACTTAAGGTTTTTTTCTGATCGGATGAAATTTAGTGCTTGATTAATAGCCACTTTCGATAACCAGCCTCCTATATTTTCATCATCGTGGGGAGGGTTTTTAATTAACTTGATAAAAACTTCCTGTGCAATATCCTGTGCTTTATCATCATCATTTATGATGAGAGCTATTTGTCGGTAGATCTTAAAGTAGTATTTTTCAAAGATATCTTTGAATGAGTCAAGTATTTTGAACACCTCCCACATGAGACTTACATTATATAAACACATCTGAACCGTATTTTGTGACATAAAAAAAGCATGAAATTTTATTCATGCTCAGCACTAGTTGTTTAAACTATGAAGCGGTGCAGGGATTCTGCCGCCTCTATTTATAAAATCTTTCGGTGAAAAACTGTTTACTTTCATAACAGGTGCATGCCCTAAAAGTCCGCCGAATTCTACATGGTCCCCTTCTTTTTTACCGGGAGCTGGGATAATCCTTACAGCGGTGGTCTTTTTGTTTATCATTCCTATTGCCATTTCGTCGGCTATTATGGCTGATATGGTCTCAGGAGGCGTGTCTCCCGGAATTGCGATCATGTCAAGGCCTACAGAGCATACACATGTCATGGCTTCTAGTTTTTCTAGTGATAAGGCACCCGCTTCAACAGCGTCTATCATTCCAGCGTCTTCACTTACAGGTATGAATGCACCACTTAAGCCTCCAACGTACGATGATGCCATGACACCGCCTTTTTTTACAGCGTCGTTTAAAAGGGCTAGTGCTGCTGTAGTTCCATGTGAACCGCATTTTGAAAGCCCCATTGATTCTAATATGTTTGCTATACTATCACCTATTTCAGGTGTCGGTGCTAGAGACAAATCAAGTATTCCAAATGATGTATTTAATCTTTGCGCTGCAAGACGCCCTATCAATTCACCGGCTCGAGTAATCTTAAATGACGTCTTTTTTATAGTCTCAGATATTTGGCCGAAATCGGCATCTTTCGGCAATTTTGAAAGTGCTGCTAATACTACACCTGGTCCGCTTACACCTACGTTTATGACACATTCACCTTCGCCGACGCCATGAAAAGCGCCTGCCATGAATGGGTTATCTTCTGGTGCGTTGCAAAACACTACAAGTTTTGCAGCACCTATACCGTCATTTTCTTTTGTAAGCTCTGCTGTATCTTTTATTATTTTCCCCATCAAAGCTACTGCATCCATGTTTATGCCTGCTTTAGTGGTCGCTACATTTACAGATGAGCAAACTCTTTCTGTCTCACTAAGTACCTGCGGAATTGAATTTATAAGGTTTAGGTCGCCATCTGTAAATCCTTTATGTACTAAAGCTGAGTATCCGCCGATAAAGTTTACTCCCACGTTCTTTGCTGCTTTATCAAGAGATGATGCTATCAATATAAAGTCTTCTTTCTTAATATTATCCGCCACGATGGCGATAGGCGTTACAGATATACGCTTATTGACAATCGGTATTCCGAATTCAGATTCTAATTCCTCTGCTACTTTTACTAGATTTTCAGCCTTTTTCGTAATTTTATCATAAATCTTTTTAGATATTACATTTGCATCTTCACCTGAACAATCTCTGAGATTGATTCCCATGGTTATGGTCCTGATGTCAAGCTTTTCCGATTGAACCATTCTAATAGTTTCTTCTATTTCTTCAAAAGCAAACCCCATTTTTAATCATTCCTTTCAGCTAAAACAATTAAGTTTATAATCTGTGCATAGCTCTAAATATGTCTTCTTTCTGAATGTCGATTTTAACTCCCAGTCTTTCGCCTAAATTTTTAAGATCTTCTTTTAAGTTGTTAAAGTCATTTATAGAATTTTTAATATCAACTATCATGATCATTGTAAAAATATCTTTTAAAATAGTTTGGCTAATGTCTAAGATATTGATGTTGCTTTCTGCTAATAATTTGGATACATTATAAATTATTCCTACTCTGTCTACGCCGATAACGGATATTATGGCTTTTTGTTCACTCATAAAAAACACTCCCTCCATATTTGTACATAGTATACTATATGATAAATTTGCATGCAATACATAAATGATCATTTAATCTTCTTAAATTCCTATAAATAAATTTGACGGGGAAGTGCCTTTAAAATTAAAGCGAAGTCCCCGTCTTCATGCTATTTTTGGATTATGTTTGTAGCACCACACTGCTCCATTGCTTCTCTTATTTTTGACAATTCTTTCTTAGGTGCTTCAACTGTTATTAATATTCCTGAATCAACATCATCAAGGTAAAAATCAGTATAGGGTCTTCTTTCACCGAAACCTTCTCTTTCAGACTTTATATCAACAACGTTGTCAACCATAAAGTCCATATCTTGTACAGATTTTTTCATATCTGTTATTATCATATCATTTCTGTCAAAGCCCATTTTTTTCAATGTATCAACTAATGCTCCTGCCTTATCCTGTGTAGGTAAAACTGCGGTTATTTTCATAAAAACACCTCCAAATTCTAATATTCCACATAATCAATTTATTATAAAGAGATTAGTTAAATATGTTAAAAGAGTTTTTATATTTACTTTGATAATCTTATGTGGTATACTATTTTTAAAGTACCACCCCCCATATAGGGGATATGTAAAGTTGTTATAAAGGGCGGTGAAATAGTGGACGCAAAGGAAAACATCATAAATAGATATGAAAAATTAGCGGAGGAAGAAGACAATTTAAGCTGTGGTGGCAAAAATATCGTGCTGGCTGAATTAAAAGAAGGTGAAAATGTCCTTGATCTAGGGTGCGGAAGAGGCAATGATATTCTCAATGCTGCAAAGATTATAGGCGAAAAAGGCATTGCCGTGGGACTAGATCTTACTAAGAGAATGATTGAAGAAGCGGAAAAAAACAGAGAAAAGCTGAACATAAAAAATGCTGAATTTATTGTAGGCGACGTAGAAAATATACCACTTCAAGATGGAAAATTTGACGTTGTCATAAGCGATTGTGTTATAAATCATGCAAAAGACAAGGAGAAGGTTTATAGGGAAATATACAGGGTGTTAAAAGACGGTGGAAGGTTTGTTATTTCTGATGTAGTGTCGATAGATAGACTTCCTGAGGAAATCGTAAATGACCCTGATGCGTGGGCAGACTGTTTCGGCGGTGCGATACCGGAGGAAGATTATATTAGAGCTATAAAGAATGTCGGCTTTAAAGATGTTCAATATCTGAAAAGGCGAGAATACAAGAAAAATGGATATCTTGTTGCTAGCATAACTATTAAGGGATTTAAGAGATGACAATCCATTAAAAGGAGGTGATTTAGATGAAAGCTGTAACAAATAAGAATGCTAATTGCTGCACAACACAGAATAGCAGCGTAGCACAATGCTGCTCAAAGTCATCAAAGCTTGTTGTTGGCTGCCATGACTAAAAAGATGCGGTAGTTTACCTACCGCATAAATTAAGGAGTGATTTTATTGTACTTTAGTAAGTATAACATGATTCTACCTTTTAGTGAAGAGAAAAATAGTTATCTTATATTAAATTTGCTATCAGGCAGTTCTGATATTGCTTCAGAAGATGAAATCAATAAATTGTATGATATAAAGTCAGGCGGAGATATTGATGACATTGACTTTTTAGACTACGTGATTGATAGAGGATATGTATATGAAGATAAAGAGTATGAGGATTTAAGGTTAAATGAAGCATATGAAGAATTTAAGGAAATAATGGAAGAGTCACCAACACAAATATTGCTTGTGCCAACGTATGGCTGTAATTTTTCATGTATTTATTGTTATGAAAGAGGTATACCGACAAAGAAAGATTTAATAACGAAAGAGGCTGTTGATGCCTTTTTTGATGATATAAATGAGAGATTTAAAGGAGATAAAGTAAAGCCGTACATTACGCTCTTTGGTGGAGAGCCTTTTATAGATACAGATGTTCAAAAAGACATAATTAATTACATTATAGAAAAGAGCAAGCTGTACGGTTATGAGATAGCTGCAGTTACTAATGGTTACAATGTATTAGAGTATATAGACATTCTTAAAAAGGGATATGTAAAAGAAATACAGGTAACATTGGATGGACCGAAAGATGTTCATAACAAAAGAAGAAGGTTATTAGGTGGAGGAGACAGTTTCGAAAAAATTTTAAGGGGGATTGACAGCCTTATTGAAAATGGTATGCCTGTAAACTTAAGGGTTGTTGTCGATAAAGATAATTACGCTTATTTGCCAGAATTAGCTGAAATTCTTGACAATAAGGGATACCTTGATTTAGATGGTGATAAATTTAAGACACAGATAGGCAGAAATTATGAACTGTTTGAATGTTCCTTAAACCACCAAAGCCTTATGACGCAAGTAGAACAGTGGGCAACATTTGTAGAGTTGTCTAAGAAATATCCAATACTTAAAAAATTTCACAAGCCGGATTTTAAAGGCATGAGAAATGTCCTTGTTTCAGGTACTATGTATTCACCTACATTTGATACATGCCCAGCAGGTAAAAAGGAATGGCTTTATGACTTGTATGGCGATATATATGGTTGTACTGCAAGCTGCGGTAGGAAAAATTATCGCTTAGGTACGTTTTACCCTGAAAGAAGGATTTTTGATGATAAAGTTTTGCCATGGAAAGAGAGAAATGTTTTAAATATTCCTAAGTGTAAGGAGTGCCCAGTAAGCTTAGTTTGCGGCGGCGGATGCGGCGTTGTAGCTAATGAGAGAAACGGCAGTGTATTATCTCCTGATTGTAGAGACATAAAAAAATTATATGAATTAGGTGTTGAGTATTACAAAGATGATGCTTTGATTCAAGAGTAAAAAATTTTAAGGAGGATGAATTCATGGTAAGAGAGATTAATGCAAATGAATTTGAAGAAGTTGTATTGAATTCTAAAAAACCTGTTGTTGTGGATTTTTATTCGACGGATTGTCCACCATGTGCGCAGTTAAAGCCAATATTTCACAGATTGTCTGAGGTATATAAAGATCACATGGAATTTGTAGAGATATACAGGCAAGGAAATAAAGACTTTGCTTTAAGCCTTGGAGTAAAAGGAAGTCCAACACTTGTATTTTTCAAAGATGGAAAAGAGACAGGTGATAGATTAAATGGGTATATTTCAAAGCCAGATCTTCGTAAGGCTGTAGAAAAAGTCATAGGTTTTTCACTTTTAGATAAAGAGCCAGAAAAGGTTGAGTGTGATGTTCTTATAATGGGCGGAGGACCAGCAGGCTTGACGGCAGCTTTATACTCGGCAAGGGCTAACTTAAAGACAGTCGTCATAGATGAATCCACTACAGGTGGTCAGGCAGCAAACACATATTATATAGAAAATTATCCTGGAACTGAAGGGCAAATTGAAGGCAAGAAATTGACAGAAAATATGAGAAAACAAGCAGAAAGCTTCGGAGCAGTTATAGATGATCTAAAAGAGGCATTTGAGATAAAATTTACTGATGACGAAAAATTTGTAAGGACTGAAGATAAAATCTACTATCCAAAAGCAGTAATAATAGCAATGGGAGCTCAGCCAAGAAAGCTTCCTGCTGAAGGCGAAGCAGAGTTTAGGGGAAAAGGCATTCACTATTGTGCAATATGCGACGGTGCAATGTATGAAGGGAAACATGTTGCAATAATTGGCGGTGGAAATTCCGCTATACAGGAAGCACTGTACCTTACAAACATTGCAGATAAAATTACGGTTATACATGAATTTGACAACTTGCAAGCTTCTAGTGTTTTGCAGGAAAAAGCTTTTTCTAATCCAAAGATAAATTTTATATGGGAATCACATGTTGTAAAAGCAAATGGCGATGGTATGCTTAAGTCATTGACATACAAAAATTTAAAAACAGGTGAGTTAAATGATATAGAGGTAGATGGTGCATTTGTGTACATCGGCCTTACACCTAAGACAGATTTATTCAAAGGTGTACTTGATTTAAATGATTATGGATACATTAAGGCCAATGACGATCTTATGACGAATGTAAAAGGCGTTTTTGTTGCCGGTGACATAAGAGATAAGAAGATAAGGCAGGTAGTTACTGCTGCAGGTGACGGTGCTGTTGCGGCTGTAAGCGCAGAAAGATATATACAAGAGTTGTGATAGTTTTTTAGAGCTTCGTTGATTGCGAAGCAGTTTAAGTAAGCTCTATGAAAGGAGATAATGATGGAGTGCTGCGAAACAAAGTTCATGGAAAATTGTATGATTTGTGGGAAACCACTGGTCTATTTGGAAAAACCAGTTTTGAAAAGATGCGAATACTGTGGTACAGAAGAATTAACTCTTGCCCATTGTACGGATGGGCACTACGTTTGCAACGCATGTCACGCAAAGGACGGAATTGAAGTCATAAAGGAGTACTGTTTATCAACGGAGTCTAAAGATCCTATGGAGATTGTAGAAAATATCATGTCAGACGACAGGATACCAATGCATGGTCCTGAGCATCATGCATTGGTTCCCGCAGCAATTGTTACTGCCTATAAAAATCTAACAGGAAAAGCTTCTGATGATGACGTGCTAGAAGCAATAAATAGAGGCAAAGAAATTCCTGGTGGAGCATGCGGCTATTACGGTGCATGTGGAGCCGGTGTGGGAATAGGTGCAGCAATATCTGTAATATATAAGGCGACGCCTCTAACACCACTTAAAAGATCTAAAGCGCATTTAGCAGTCGCTAATGCGCTTAAAAGTATTGGTGAAGCCGGCGGGGCAAGGTGCTGCAAAAAATGTACGAGGCTATCAATAGAGAAAGCAGTGGAGTTTTTTGAGAAGGAACTTAGTGTCAAGTTTCCGAAAAATTTTGAAAGAGAAGATAGGTGTAATTACTCTAAGAGAAACAGGGAATGCTATTATAGGTGCAAATACAGAGATATGAAAATATCAGAAAGGAGTGAACAATATGGATCTTGATATAACAAAAGAAGTACCGTATTCATTTGATGTAGCAATAGAAAAAGTGAAGGAAGCCTTAAAAGAAGTAGGCTTTGGCGTTTTAGTAGAGATAGACATGAAAGAAACAATGAAGAAAAAAATAGGTAAAGATATGATGAATTATGTAATACTTGGCGCCTGCAATCCCTATTATGCATATGAAGTATTGAATATAAATCCTATGGTAGGGCTTTTGCTGCCATGCAATGTGATCGTATATGAAAAAGAGGGCGGCAATGTAGTCGTGTCATCAATTGACCCTGAAAAAGCAATAGGTTCTACTGATGATGATAAACTTAAGAAAGTTGCATCAGAAGTGGCTGATAAATTGAAAAAAGCTGTAGATATGCTGTGAAATAATATAGAGGTGGTTTATGTGGCGAACAACATAGAAGACGATCTAAAATTAGCTATTGATAAATTGGGAAAAGGCGATGAATTAGCGCTTGATGTAGGTACTGGAAGAGCTCGCATGGCATATGCTTTAGCAAAATATGGGTACTGCGTTGTGTCAATCGAATACGACATAAACATTTTAAAAAAAGCGAGAGAAAGCACAAACCTTGTTAATGGCGATGGGAAAATTGTGTTTATCCAAGGCGATGCACATCATTTGCCTTTTCTCGATGAATCTTTTGGCGTCGTTGCGTCATACAATGCTATGCATCATATGAAGGACTACAAGAAAGCAATTGACGAGATGGTAAGGGTGTGCAAATGTGATGGTAAAATTTTAATAACAGAGCTTAATGAATCTGGCAAAGAAAGAGTTGCTGAAATGCACAGTCAAAGAGGAAGCCATCATGAAGCAAATATAGATATTTATGATGTAGTAAGTTACCTAAATACTGCATATAATATTAAAGGAGAAGTGTATAATGCGGAATATATAGACATATTTTACGGCAAAAAATAATCGGAAAAAATTGTTTGTTGACAAATCTACAAAATATGATAAAATATGATTTGTCTTAGGCCCCGTGGTCAAGTGGTTAAGACATCGCCCTTTCACGGCGGTAACATGGGTTCGAATCCCGTCGGGGTCACCAAATATGAATATTATAAATTTTAAAAGCTACAATGTTTGTAGCTTTTTTTATTTTATTTAAATAAATTGTCGTTAAAAAATTTGTACAGCCACCATTAATTTACAAATTTTACCTGTAATTAGATGGTATAATCATTAAAAAAATAACGGTGGTGGTAAAAATGCAAAGCACTGAGATACTTCCTTATTCGAGAATTGGCAGGAAGGAAAACAATGAGAAAATTCAAAAAGACAACATAAAGTTTGCAATCAATTCTATAATATTTGCATTAATAGGGTTCGTAATCGGCAGAGCGCAGATTATGGATAACCTGCTGCCATTTGGAGTGGCCTATTTTGCGGCATTGATAATGTTCAGAAGGAAGTACTTCATATCAGGAATTGGGATTTACCTTGGCACATTGACACTTTCGGGCGTAAATAGTACAAAATATCTCTTTGTATTTATTCTAATACTGCTTTTTGAGTCTTTATTTAAAGTAAAAAGCAAAAATATCTTTAAAGTGTCTTTAATAACATTTTTGTGCTTGCTTACAGTAGATATTATTTACAGCAAAGCCTATGGATTTCTTCTATTTGACATAATGACCGCTATCTACGAATCTATAATAGCTATGCTTATGATATTTATATTTAATCAAGCAATATCACTTTTAAGTAGCTCAAATAGAAAAGTCATTTCAAATGAAGAGCTAATCTCGTTATGTATACTACTAGGCATTTTAATTTTAGGACTTAACAATATAAAAGTATGGAGATTTACATTAAATAGCACGGTTGGAATAGTAATTATATTGATGAGCTCGTACATTGGAGGGGTTGGAACAGGAGCAAGCGTCGGAACTACAATAGGCCTCATTGGCAGCCTTTCACTTATTAATACTCCTACATCTGTTGGATTATATGGATTTGCTGGTCTTTTGTCTGGAAGTATGAAAAAGCTAAGCAGGATTGGTATTGTGCTGGGCTTTTTAGTGGCTGCTGCTATAATGACATTTTATGTTAATGCGTATTCAAATATGCTGATAAATCCGTATGATTTGGCACTATCATCGGCGTTATTTCTGGCTGTACCAAAAAAACATTTGGACAAGCTCTTGTTTATTGTAAAAGGCAATAAAGATTTAAGCCAGCGTAATTACAATGTAAAGTTGAAAGAAGTCGTAACAGACAAATTGAAAGAGTACTCTGAAGTTTTTGATGAGCTTGGAAAGAGCTTTAAGAAAGCCAATGAAAAGATTCTTGATCATAAAGATATATCGTACCTTTTTGAAGAGATAGCAAACAAGACTTGTACTGATTGTGCAATGTATAAAACGTGTTGGGACAAAGATTTTTATTTTACATACAAGAGCATGTTTGACTTGGTGGAAAATTTAGAAGGAGTTGGCAACATTGAAAACAATAAACTTTACAAAAGGTGTATAAGGTTCCCTGAACTTCTTAATTGCACTAAACACAACTTGCAGCTTTATAAGATCAACATGCAATGGAGGGAAAGGCTTAAAGATGCTAAGAACATCGTTTCAAATCAGTTAAAAGGCATTTCTGCCGTCATATCCAACATGGCGGATGACATAAGCATGAATATAACGTTTAAGGATGAGCTTGAACAATATCTTATGGTAGAACTAGATAAAAGGGGCATTTCAGTCGATGATGTCATTGTATATGATTCTGGTGATGGAAATGTCGTCATAAAGATATATAAAAAGGCATGCTATGCTGCAAAAGAGTGCGAGAGAAAGGTTATTCCGGCTGTTTCTGAGATAATGGGTGAAAAATACGAGAGGAAAAACACGCTGTGTTCAATAAATAATAAAGGCAGATGTGGACTTACACTTACTAAAGCGGAAAGCTATCAGGTGTCAACAGGGATTAGCAAGGTCAGCAAAAGTGCAAATAAGATTTCAGGTGATACATACTCATTTATGGAATTAGAAGGCGGGAAATACATGGCGGCATTAAGCGATGGAATGGGTTTTGGATACAGAGCGGCATCTGAAAGCAGTACGACAATATCACTTCTAGAAAGATTTATTGAAGCAGGTTTTGATAAAGGTCTTGTTGTTCAAACACTTAATTCCATACTTGCTTTGCGATCTGCAGAAGAAATGTTTTCCACAGTTGACATCTCATTTATTGATTTGTTTACAGGCGATGCAGAGTTTATAAAAATTGGAGCATCAGCTACTTTCATAAAGAGTGGAAGGGATATAGATGTGATAGAGTCAAGCTCACTACCAATTGGAATTCTAGAAGATGTTGACGCGGATATTCATGACAGAAAGTTAAAAGACGGCGATTTTGTGATTCTGGCTACAGATGGTGTGCTAGACTGTTTTGGTGATGACAAGGAAAACAATATGTCGAGGTTTTTGAAAGATTTGGACATGAGAAATCCTCAAGATATGGCAGAGGTTATAATGAAGAAATGTTTAGATCTGTGTGGAAATGCGCCGAAAGATGATATGACGGTGTTAGTCATCAAAATTTGGAAGAGGCATGTTTAGCACTGAATAATCCTTCCATAAGATGGCAACAATAATAAAAAATCTTATGGAGGGATTTTAGTGTTTGAGATGTCAATTAGGCAGATTATTGTGGTAACAGACGGAAAGTCCAATGTAGGCGGTAATCCTGCGGATGCTGCGTATTTAGCCAATAAAAAAGGAATTACTGTAAGTGCGATAGGCATCGTTGATGATGGGATTCTGTCTCATAAAGAAATAAAGGATATAGCAAATTGGGGCGGTGGTGTATATGACATAATATATTCTGATGAATTTATAAAGTCTTTGTCGGCAATTACGCAGAAATCAGCCGAAAAAACTATATACAAGACGTTAGATAGCGAATTGATGAGGCTTATTGGTAAAAACATAGAAGGGCTGCATCCTGTTTTAAGGTCTCAGATTATAGACTACATAGATAAACTTCTTGATGTGTCTAATCTTAAATGTGCTATTTTGCTTGATCTAAGTGGCAGCATGAAGAACAAGCTTAAAAAAGCTGTAAATGGTATTACGGATCTTTTAAGTACATTCAAAGCTAGAAGGGGCAAAAGCGAATTGTGTTTAATAGGATTTCCGGGTGAAAATAACGTTTATGCCAAGATTCTTTGTCCTTTTACTGCAAGGATATCAGATATAGAATTTTGTCTTGATGACGTTAAAGCAGGTGGCAACACACCGACGTATTATGCTATAGAAATAGCTGCATCGCTTTTTGAAAATGAAATAAATACTATGAGATATATTGTGTAATGTTAAAAAACGGTGATGTTTTAGTAGGCATATACAATGGCCGCAAATATATAGTCGATAGAAGGCTTGGATGTGGCGGTGTAGCTGATGTATACCTTGTATATGACGAAAACAACTTTAAATACGCGTTGAAAACAAGCGATGACTTAATAAGCATAACAAGGGAATTTAAAGTGTTGTCATCATTGAAAAATTGTAAGTTTGCACCTTATATATTTGATTTAGATGATGCATTATTGTATAATAAAATATACTATTATATTGTTGTTGAGTACATTGAAGGATGCAATCTAGATAGATTAGCCAAAAGAGGTATTGCCATAGATTATGCATCACTTATATTAACTGAGATTTTGAATATTCTTCTTGAGTTAAAGAGAGCAGGTATATATTATACGGATTTAAAGCCATCTAACATAATGGTTGATCAAAAAAAGGAGCGTATAGTGCTTATTGATTATGGCTCTACAACGGGTGCAAATGATATCGTAAAAGAATTCACTCCGGATTTTGATAGAGCCAGCTGGAGAGTTGGCTTAAGAAGAGCAGATTCAGGATATCTTTCATTTGAAGCTGGTATGCTTTTTATATACCTTGTTACAGGGAAATTGATGAGTCATGATTCACATTCAATAGCAGAAGTGCTTAAATATTCAAAAAAGAAGCTGGGGCGATTTTATATCGTTATTATGAAAGCACTGAATGGGACATATGATTTAAATAGATTGTACGTGAATTTTAAAAACAACTGCTTCGACGAGAGGATATCTCTGTATTTAAATTATATGCTTTTTATATCAGGGCTAATATTTGTGTTACTTATGATATTGGCAGTGTAGGGGATACATATGATAGAAAGCGTCATTAAAACAATAAAAGAGTATAATATGATTGACAAGGGAAATAGCATTGTGGTAGGTGTATCGGGTGGTCCTGATTCAATCTGCCTTATAAATTTGTTGTCTGAGTTTAAAGAAAAGTACAATCTTAGGCTATACGTGGTTCACGTGAACCACATGTTAAGAGGAATTGATGCTGACAACGATGCCTCATTTGTAGAGGACGTCTGTAGAGGGATGGGTATCCCATTTTTTTTATTTAAAGAAGATGTAAGAAAATATGCTTTAGAAAAAGGCTTGTCAGAGGAAGCGGCTGGACGGGAAGTAAGGTATAAAGCATTTCTTGAGATATTTGAAAAAGTCAATGCGGATAAGATTGCTGTTGCCCATAATAAAAACGATGTTGCAGAGACTATTCTCTTAAATATTTTGAGGGGTGCAGGTACAACAGGGCTTATCGGGATAAAGCCTGTAAACGGCAATATAATAAGGCCACTTATTAGGACGACAAGAGATGAAATACTTGACTACTTGAAATCAAAAAATATTAAGTTTGTGGTAGATGCCACAAATAAAGAAGATGTGTACAGAAGAAACCGAATAAGGCTAAAATTGATTCCATTTATTGAGGAAAATTTCAGCATAGACATAGTTGAAAATTTATATAGAACATCACAGATAATTTTAGATGATGAAGATTACTTGAATGAAGAATGTGAGAAAATATTTAAAAAGATTTCAATCTTCAATAAGGAAAGTGTGATGGTAGACATCGATGAAATAAAAAAACTGCATGATTCGCTTAAAAAAAGGCTTATAAGGATGGCTTATAAGGCTATAAGAGGTGATACAAATGAGCTTACGTACAAACATGTAGAAGATGCTTTGAAGCTTATTGATAAACAGACGTCGTCAAAAATTGATTTACCCTTTGAAATTGAAGTTATAAAAAGTTATAATAATCTTATATTCAGAAAAAGAGCATATATTGAGCGTAATCAGATTGAAATAAAACTAAAAATACCTGGCATTACTGATGCGGGATGTTTAGGTACTTACATGGCGGAAATAATAGATAGAGAATCCATAGAAAAGCTTAATTTAGGCAAATACCATAAATTATTTGATATGGATATGCTGGATGGCGATATAACATTAAGGTACAGAAAAAGTGGAGATTATATTGCTCCGCTGAACATGAAAGGTACAAAAACATTAAAAGAGTATTTTATTGATGAGAAAGTGCCGAAAGAAATGAGGGATAAAATACCTTTACTTGCTATTGATAATTGCATAGTATGGATAGTCGGATACAGAATGTCCGATAAATATAAAATAAGAGATAGTACAAAAAAAATACTGTCTATCCAATATATTAAAGATATTAAGGAGGAAAATTGATGGAAAATCTAGCAAAAGATATTGACGAAATTTTAATAACAGAGGAAGAATTGAAAGGAAAAATAAAAGAGCTTGGCAGCCAAATAACAAAGGACTATGAAGGCAAAAAACTGATGCTTGTAGGAGTTTTAAAAGGAGCTGTAATGTTTATGGCTGACCTTTCCAGATGCATAGACTTGCCACTATCTCTTGACTTTATGGCTGTTTCAAGCTATGGAAGTTCTACTCATTCATCTGGAATTGTAAAGATAATTAAGGACCTTGATATAAGCATTGAAGGCAAAGATGTTCTTATAGTAGAAGATATAATAGACAGCGGTTTGACGCTATCTTATTTAAGGAAAACGCTGCTTGGAAGAAAGCCAAATAGCCTTAAAATATGTACAATACTTGATAAGCCTGAGAGAAGAGAAGCTGACGTGAAGGTTGATTACGTAGGTTTTAAAATACCTGATAAATTTGTTGTGGGTTATGGATTGGATTTTGATGAGAAGTACAGAAACCTTCCTTTTATTGGCGTTTTAAAACCTGAACTGTACAGCTAAAATTTGTTTTTTTATATGCTATATGGTATTATAAATTAAGTGATACGGCTTTTGAAGGGAGGGCCATATTTGAATAAAACGATCAGGGGTATCGTTATTTGGATACTGATAATTATTGCTTTATATGCAATGGTACAATTATATACTGATAATATAAAACAACCGACGGCGATTAATGTTACAGATCTCTACAGCCAGATTATTAAAAATAATGTTTCTGAGATGACAATATCAGGTACAACTGTGACAGGTACTTTAAAAGATGGTACTGAGTTTAGCAGCAATGTACCAGATGTCTCCTCGTTTATGGATTTTTTAACGCCTTATATAAAAGATGGCAAGATTACCGTTAAAAGTGAGCCGCCTCAAAGCGCACCATGGTGGTATTCGCTTTTGCCAACATTATTTATGGTGGCTGTTCTAGTAGTGCTATGGTACGTTTTTATGCAGCAAGCGCAAGGCGGTGGTGGCAACAGAGTTATGTCGTTTGGTAAAAGCCGCGCCAAGATGATAACAGATGACAAAAAGAGAGTAACTTTTAATGATGTAGCTGGTGCTGATGAGGAGAAGGAAGAGCTTCAGGAAATAGTTGAATTCTTGAAATTTCCAAAGAAGTTTTTAGATTTAGGTGCTCGTATACCGAAAGGTGTGCTTTTGGTAGGGCCTCCGGGTACTGGTAAAACTTTGCTTGCTAAGGCTGTTGCAGGAGAAGCAGGTGTGCCGTTTTTCAGCATAAGTGGTTCTGATTTTGTTGAAATGTTTGTAGGTGTGGGTGCATCGAGAGTAAGAGATCTTTTTGAGCAAGCCAAGAAAAATTCGCCTTGTATAATATTTATAGATGAAATTGATGCTGTAGGACGTCATAGGGGTGCAGGATTAGGTGGTGGCCATGATGAAAGGGAGCAGACGTTGAACCAGTTGCTTGTTGAAATGGATGGTTTTAGCGTAAATGAAGGTATCATAGTAATCGCAGCAACAAACAGGCCAGATATCCTTGATCCGGCGCTTTTAAGGCCTGGAAGATTTGATAGGCATGTAACTGTCGGTGTTCCGGATATAAAAGGAAGAGAAGAAATTTTAAAAGTTCATTCTCGTAATAAGCCTCTTGCACCTGACGTGTCTTTGAAAGTTTTAGCTAGGAGAACACCTGGTTTTACAGGTGCTGATATAGAAAATCTCATGAATGAAGCGGCACTATTAACTGCAAGGAAGGGCATGAAGCAGATAACAATGGTAGAGCTGGAAGAGGCTATTACAAGAGTCATAGCTGGTCCTGAAAAGAGAAGCAGAGTAATATCGGAGAGGGACAAAAAGCTTGTTTCATATCATGAAGCTGGTCATGCTGTCGTTGCAAAGCTTCTTCCCAATACGCCGCCTGTTCATGAAGTGACGATTATTCCAAGAGGAAGAGCCGGTGGCTATACGATGCTGCTTCCTGAGGAAGACAAGTACTACATGTCAAAGTCAGAAATGATGGATGAGATTGTTCATCTTTTGGGAGGTCGTGTCGCTGAGAGTCTTGTTTTAAATGACATATCCACAGGAGCACAAAATGACATAGAGAGGGCAACGAATATTGCTAGAAAGATGGTTACAGAATACGGCATGAGCGAGAAATTAGGTCCTATGACTTTCGGTACCGACAACGATGAGATATTCATCGGAAGAGATTTGGGCAGGACACGCAATTACAGCGAAGAAGTTCAATACGACATTGACAAAGAGATGAAAAGAATCATCGATGAATGCTACAACAAAGCTGAAACCCTATTAAAAGAAAATATAGATAAACTTCATAGAATTGCACAGGCTTTGATGACTAAAGAAAAGCTCAATGCAGAGGAATTTGAAAAGTATTTTAACGGCGAGAATCAGGACGATAATCAACAAACTGATGAAGCATGACGAAATTAAAGGCATACAATTAATTTTGTATGTCTTTTTTAGTACATAAATGAACGATGATGATGGAAAAATGAGACTTTAAACTTTTATCTAAATGGTGATTTATTCACTGCCATTGGATGTGTAAATTCATCAGCTAATATTATTTCCATGATTAATCTAATTCTTGGTACTCCTTAGGAGACATATTAGTTATTCTCCTAAAGTTTCTATGGAATGTTCTTAAATTGTTATATCCACAATTAGAAGCAATTTCGCCAATAGAAAGATTGCTGTTTTTTAGCATATAACATGCCTGCGAAATGCGATAGTTATTTAGATATTCAGTAAAAGTCATATCCATCTGCTGGACAAATAATTTTGATAAATACGGATAATCGTAATTTAGATGTTCTGCAACGTTCTTTAATGTACAAACATTTGAATAATTTTGCTCAATATAAAGCAGCATTTTGTAGAGTACTTTTGTTTGTGCTGATTGTTTAACTGGGATAAATGACTTCTGCTTTACCAATTTATCGCATATCGAATATAGAAAGCTTTTTTTGCTGTAGATGGAATTAAGCTCATTAAAATCTATATTTCTATCTAAATGTAATATATTATCGTCAGGGATCATGCCTTTGTAGTTCATGTAAAAATCTCCGATAAGCTCAGGAGAAAAAAGAGTAATTGTAATATCAGAAAAATCAATTGTCTTAAATTCATGCATCTGATTTGAAAAGATAAAAGCTAAATCATTTTGCTCCAATATGTATTCTTTTTTGTCAATTGACAAAGATAATCGTCCATTGTTGATATATATTAATTCATAAGCTCTGTGAAAATGAAATGGGAATTGATAATTCTTCAGCGAAAAGAAGCGGAACAGATCTTTTTCATTTACACCGTGTTTTTGAAAAAAGACCATGACTTTTCCTCCTAAAAAAACACTAATATTGTCTTAAAGTATACTACTTTTTGCATAGAGATTACAATATATATTTTTTAAAATAAAATTAATCATTTATGGAGGAGGTTGTTAAAACAAATGGAATATCATGTAGCGAAAACCGGTTCAGATCAAGGCAAAGGGACACTACAAGATCCGTTTTTGACTATAAATAAGGCTGCTTCTGTTGCAATGGCTGGAGACACAATTATAGTCCATGAAGGAGTGTACCGGGAATGGGTAAAACCAAAATATAAAGGGCTAAGCGACAAAAGAAGGATTACATACAAGGCGGCGGAAGGTGAAAAAGTAGTAATAAAAGGCTCTGAACGGATTCAGAGCTGGCAGCGTGTTGAAGGAAACGTGTGGAAATGCCAGTTGCCCAATTCCTTTTTTGGGGAGTTTAATCCGTATAAAGAAGAAATTTTTGGAGACTGGCTGCTTACAGTTGATGAGAAAAAGCACCTTGGGGATGTGTACTTAAATGGCATGTCTTTTTATGAAGTTACAAGCTATGAAGCTCTTTTTAATCCACAAGTTAGGACAGAAGTCCTTGATCACTGGACGCAGAAGATTGTACCTGTTCACAATGCAGAACAGACAAAATATGTTTGGTATGCCGAAGTAGATTCGGAAAAGACTACGATTTATGCGAATTTTCAAGGTGCCGACCCAAATGAAGAATTTGTCGAGATAAATGTACGTAGATCGTGTTTCTATCCTGTCGAAACAGGTATAGACTATATTACCGTCAAAGGCTTTGAGATGGCACATGCGGCAACACCATGGGCACCTCCAACAGCCGACCAGCCAGGGCTTATAGGTCCAAATTGGAGTAAAGGATGGATAATCGAGGACAATATTATCCACGATGCTAAATGCAGCGCTATCAGTATCGGCAAAGAAGCCACAACAGGCCACAACTATCGTTCTATACGAAAGGATAAGCCCGGATATCAATATCAATTAGAATCTGTTTTTAGTGCCGAGCGCAATGGTTGGTCTAAAGAAAAGATAGGTTCACATATTATCAGAAACAATACAATTTACGATTGCGGGCAAAATGCAATTGTTGGACATTTAGGATGTGTCTTTAGTGAGATCTATAATAATCATATTTACAACATCGCTTTAAAGAGAGAATTCTACGGGCATGAAATAGCTGGTATAAAGCTACATGCGGCTATAGACGTTCAGATTTATCATAACCGTATTCATGATTGTTCATTAGGATTATGGCTAGATTGGGAAGCACAAGGGACAAGGGTTAGCAAAAACTTGTTTTACAATAATAACAGGGATATATTTGTTGAAGTAAGTCATGGGCCATACGTCGTTGATCATAATATACTGGCTTCAGAATATGCTATTGATAATATGTCGCAAGGTGGAGCATATATAAATAATTTAATTGCAGGCAAGATGAATCAACGAAAGGTGTTAAATCGTTCAACTCAATATCACCTTCCACACAGCACTAAAGTTGCAGGGTTTGCATTCGTCTATGGTGGAGACGACCGCTTCTACAACAATATCTTCATCGGAAAAGACGGAGTAGAAAATGTTGGCACTTCCCATTATCAAAACTATACCACGTCTTTAGAAGAGTATATTGAAAAAGTTAATGCAGTACCTGGAGACTTAGGAGAATTTGAGCGCGTCGAGCAACCTGTTTATATTAATAAAAATGCATACTTCAATGGAGCAGAACCATTTGAAAGAGAGAAGGACAAGCTGGTTGATAGGGAATTTGATCCAAAGTTCAGCATTATTGAAAAAGGAGACGAGGTTTATCTTTCATGTCTTTTGCCAGATGATTTCGGAGAAATTGTAGGTGATATTCATTCAACAAAGACATTGGAAAGAGTGCGCATTGTTGACGCTGAGTTTGAGACCCCGGACGGCAAAGAATTGATCTTAGACACCGACTATCTGAATTTAAAAAAATCGGAAAGGAGTCCAATAGGGCCGATTACACTTTTGAAAAAAGGCGATAATTATATTAAAGTTTGGTGATTTTTGATAATAAAGCCTTATGTCCTGTGATAAAGGGTATAAGGCTTTATTATTTTTACTATATTAAAGAGAAAGACATTAAATTTTATTAATTCATGAAGGGAAAAACATTCTTGCCGAATATACGAGTATATTTACCTTTCTTCATAAAATATTCAACATCAGGGATGGATCATTTTGTCTTAATAAGTTAATTTAAGATATAACTCACTTCTAAAAAATTTATAAATTTTTTAATAAATGTTGAGAAAATTTGTCAAAAGAAGAAGGATTTTTGACAATTGTGTCAAAATATATAATTGGTAAATGTTACATAAGTAGACAATTAAATTTTTACTAAAGAAAAGAGGAATTATCATGGATGAAGTGCTAAAACCATCAGAAGAGCCAAAATATAAATGGATTTTCGATTTGGTTAACGAATCACATAAATTTATTATGCTTAAAAATTTTGAAGGGGAAATAATTTATATAAACAGCGTTCTTTTAAGATTGTTAGGCTTTAATCATGATGATATAGGTGAAAATTATGATTTCTTTTTTAAAAATTTCTTTCTTAATGATGCTAAAAAAATTGATGAAAATATTTATGACATAACTTTAAATTCTAGGTATGGATTTACATTGAGATTTAAAATGGTTGATAATTTTTTAGACTCGGATGATGGCAGTAGGATTTGCATAATTTCGACACTTAATTTTGTAAGAAGCGAGTTTAATTCTGTGCATGACATAAATGCTTATTTGGATTTGCTGTACAACAGATTTAAGATTATTGACATGGTTGACACAGGGATTATATTAATTGATAAGAGAAAGCATATAGAGTACCTAAATAAAGCTGCCTGTAATTTCATAAGCGCAGACTATAAAAAAATTTTCCATAAAGATGTAGAAGGTTTATTGAAGTCATTAGATGAAAGTATAGAATTTGACGAAATAATAAGTAAAAAGCTTATGGTGTACAATGTAAAAAACAGTGGCCACTTTTTGTCAATAGAGGTGGCAGACACATACGACGATAAGTTTTTGTGTCTGATATTAAAAGATGTAACGGAAAAGTTAAGAATTGGAGAGATCATAGAAAAAAGCGAAAAGTTTAATTTAATGGGAGCACTTGCAGCATCCCTTATTCACGAAATAAAAAATTCTATTACATCTATAAGAGGTTTCTTACAGTTGATGCAGATTAAAGAGAAAGGTGATCCAGCATATTTCGATACGATAATAAACGAGTCGGATAGAATAATAGATTTAGCCATGAGCTATTTAGGTGTTGTGAGAAACAGTCAAAATGAAAATGAAACTGATTTAAATGAATTAATAGAAAAATACATGGTATTGATAGAAGCGGAGGCTAAGCAGAGGCAGATAGAAATAGTTAAAAAGCTGAATGAAGTGCCTATGGTAAAAATGGATAACAATCAACTGAAGCAAATCCTTTTAAATATTTTTCAAAATTCATTTCAAGCGATAGGAATTGGCGGCAAGATATATTTGACTACAAGATTTAATTCTTATAAAAATAAGGTTATAATAAGGATAGCAGATAACGGCTGCGGAATAGATAGAGAGAATTTGAAAAAAGTTATGATGCCCCTTTTTACAACTAAAAAAGATGGGACAGGACTGGGACTGCCTATTTGTAAAAATATTTTAAGCAAATACGGCGGTGATTTAAGGATATTGAGTAAAAAAGGTGTTGGAACAATAGTTAATATCTATTTAGAATTGAGAAGATAATAACTGGGGTGATTTTTTTGAAAACAGATATAGAAATAGCACAAGAGGCTAAGATGCTTCCTATAGTTGACGTGGGGGAAAAGATAGGCATCGAAAGTGACTATTTGGAGCTTTACGGAAATTACAAAGCGAAAGTTTCACCAAAGCTTTGGGACAAAGTGAAGGACAACGAAGATGGAAAACTTATTTTGGTTACTTCAATTAACCCTACACCGGCAGGCGAGGGCAAATCTACTGTTACTGTAGGATTAGGACAAGCCTTAAACCGCCTTAAAAAGAAAGCTGCTATAGCTTTAAGAGAACCGTCTTTAGGCCCATGTATGGGAATAAAAGGCGGCGCTGCTGGTGGTGGTTATTCGCAAGTTGTTCCGATGGAAGATATAAATCTCCATTTTACAGGTGATATGCATGCTATAGGATCAGCACATAATCTGTTATCTGCTATGATTGACAATCATATACATCAAGGCAATGAGCTTAACATCGATGTAAGGCGTATAACTTGGAAAAGAGCTATTGACATGAACGATAGAGCATTGCGGGAGATCGTCGTAGGGCTTGGAGGAAAGGCAAATGGTTTTCCAAGGCAGGATGGCTTTATCATCACTGTTGCATCTGAAATTATGGCTATACTTTGTCTGGCTACGGATTTTAAGGATTTAAAAGAAAGGATAGGTAAGATAATAATTGGGTACGACAAAGACGGAAATCCTGTTACAGCAAAGGATTTAAAGGCCGATGGAGCTATGACACTTCTTTTAAAAGATGCTATAAAGCCGAATTTAGTACAGACACTAGAAAATGTGCCTGCATTTATACATGGAGGCCCATTTGCTAACATTGCCCACGGATGCAATAGCATCATAGCTACAAAATATGGTTTGAAACTTGCAGACTATCTTGTGACGGAAGCTGGATTTGGTGCAGACTTAGGAGCAGAAAAGTTTTTTGATATTAAATGCAGATATGGAGGATTAAAACCCAGCGCTGCTGTCGTTGTAGCAACTATAAGGGCTCTTAAGATGCATGGGGGGCTTAAAAAAGATGAGCTTACAGCTGAAAATTTAGATGCTTTAAGAAAGGGCATAGGCAATTTGGTAAAACAGATTGAAAATGTACATAAATATGGCATACCTGTTGTTGTTGCCATAAACAGATTCAAATACGATACAGAAAGCGAAATTGAATATGTAAAAAAAGTATGCAAAGATTTAGGCGTAGATGTATCTGTTACTGATGTATGGGAAAAAGGCGGCGAAGGCGGTATTGAGTTAGCAGAACAGGTTATAAATGCTTGTGAAAGAGAATCGGAATTTAAGCCTCTTTATGAATTAGACATGCCTATAAAAGATAAAATAAAGACAATCGCAAAAGAAATATACGGTGCAGATGATGTTGGGTATACTAAAGAAGCACTTAAAGACCTTAAAAACATAGAAAGTCTGGGGCTAGATAATCTTCCAGTATGTGTTGCTAAAACTCAGTATTCCCTATCAGATAATCCAAAGCTTTTGGGAAGACCAGAAGGCTTTGATATAACAGTTAAGGGATTAAATATATCTGCCGGAGCTGGATTTATTGTTGTTATGACGGGTGATATTATGGCAATGCCCGGGCTTCCAAAATCACCCGCAGCAGAGAGGATGGATATCGACGAGGAGGGTAAAATAACCGGTTTATTTTAATATGAAAAGCGAAATCCTGAAAATTGATAATCTAAGTGAAGCTAAAAATGAGCTGAAGAAGCTGAATATTGAAGATGTATCTGTAGCAATAATGGCTTCAAAGGCGGTATTTTGCGTCATAAAGCTTAAAGATGTTCATCCGGCAGCAGCAAACATTATAAAACAGGAGATGCTTGCATTAGGCGGTGAAGCGGCTGTAGAGAGAGGATGCATAAATATGAGCATTGAAAAGTCTCAGGTAGTAATAATGGGGACTTTAAAACAATATTTAAAGCTTTTGTCAAAATTAAAGATGCAAAGCGGATATTTTGGACTGGATATAGTTATAAAAGAGATATCTGAGAAGATTGAACCTCTGCTAAATTAATATATAAATCTAAAAGCCTTTAAGATTTACTTGACATGCAAAAATTGAGCGGATTTAAGAGAAAATCTCTTTTATCCGCTTTTAAATATTTTTGCATACTTTTTACCTCAATTTACAAAATGGATATTTATTATTAGGTCATAATATGATATATTAGAAGTTAGTAACATACAAAGGAGGTAAATAGATGTCGATGGAGGACAGAGTTGAGGACCTTCTTAAGAGAAGGGAGTCAATTTATGAGGGCGGTGGTGCAGATAAAGTAGAAAAGCAACATCAAAAGGGAAAGCTTACCGCAAGGGAAAGAATAGAAAAACTTTTGGATGAAGATAGTTTTGTGGAGATAGATGCATTTGTCGAACATAGATGTATTGATTTTGGAATGGAAAAGCAGAGAATACCAGGTGAAGGTGTTGTAACTGGGTACGGTACAATAGATGGAAGGCTTGTTTACGTGTATGCACAGGACTTTACCGTCCTTGGAGGGTCATTAGGCGAATATCATGCAAAGAAAATCACGAAAATCATGGATATGGCAGTAAAGATGGGAGCACCGCTTATAGGTTTAAATGATTCTGGCGGGGCTAGGATACAAGAAGGTGTCGATGCACTGTCGGGATATGGAAATATATTTTTTAGAAATACACTGGCATCTGGTGTTATTCCGCAGATATCAGTGATTATGGGCCCTAGTGCCGGTGGTGCTGTTTACTCGCCTGCTTTGACGGATTTTATATTTATGGTGGATAAAACCAGCCAGATGTTTATCACAGGGCCGCAGGTTATAAAAGCTGTAACAGGTGAAGATGTGTCTGCCGAGGAGCTTGGAGGTTCTATTACACACAGTACGAAAAGCGGTGTGGCTCATTTTAGAGCTGCAAATGACGAAGAATGTTTAGAAATGGTTAGAACACTTTTAAGTTATCTGCCGTCAAATAATCTGGAGGATCCTCCACAGCATATGATGAATGATGATATAAACAGACTGTCCGATAGACTTATGGAAATAATTCCTGACAACCCCAACAAGCCGTATGATATGAAAGAAATTATTTCAGAAATTGTGGACGATGGTATATATTTGGAGTCACAGTCTATGTACGCAGAAAATATAATAACAGCATTTGCAAGGCTCAACGGAAGGACAATCGGTATAATAGCAAATCAACCGAAAATTCTGGCAGGATGTCTTGACATAAATGCGTCTGATAAAGCGTCAAGGTTTATAAGATTTTGCGACGCTTTCAATATACCATTATTAAATATAGTGGATGTTCCGGGATTTTTGCCTGGCACAAACCAAGAGTACGGCGGTATTATAAGGCACGGTGCAAAGATGCTTTATGCATATTCTGAAGCTACAGTTCCTAAAGTAACGCTGATAGTCAGAAAGGCTTACGGCGGAGCATATCTTGCCATGTGCAGCAAGGACTTGGGCGCAGATATTGTGCTGGCGTGGCCTACTGCCGAAATTGCAGTCATGGGACCTGATGGGGCAGCCAACATAGTATTTAAAAATGAGATAAAATCATCTGATGATCCAGTTGCTGCAAGGAATGAAAAGATAAAAGAATACAGAGAAAACTTTGCAAATCCCTACAGAGCCGCATCAAGAGGATATGTAGATGATGTAATACTGCCTAGTGAAACCAGGCCTCGCCTCATTTCTGCGTTTGACATGCTTATGAGCAAAAGAGAGTCGAGACCCAGCAAAAAACATGGGAATTTTCCGGTTTAAATTTATTATATATTGTTGGAATGGGAAGTGAAAATATGGATGAGATAAATGAAGAGATAGTTGCTGCTATAGAGGCTGCAATTTTTGCGGCATTTGGCAATTCTGCTTCAAAATTCCGCATTAAAACAATAAAAAGAGTCAGTTCCGGCATGCCTGAATGGCGTAAAGCTGGCCTTTATAGTCAGATGAAGTAAGCAAGGAGGATACAAAATGAAAAAATTTATAGTTACCGTTAATGGCAAGAAATATGATGTAGAAGTAGAAGAGGTCAAAAGTGATATTTCATATGATAAGAAAAGTGTCGAAGAAAGTGCTGTAAAAAAGGAGAATATACCTTCTTATAATCACACACAAATTAAAAATACGCAGGAAGTGATTGATGGTGCTGCTACTGTAAACGCACCTATGCCTGGCACAATATTGGACATAAAAGTAAGCTTAGGTCAGACTGTAAAAAGAGGCGATGTTCTGATTATACTCGAAGCAATGAAGATGGAAAATGAGATTACATCACCTTATGATGGTGTCGTAGCATCGATAAATGTTTCAAAAGGTGCTTCTGTTAATACAGGTGATATTCTTCTGTCTCTTAAATGATTTATTAGATTATCAACTTGATATGTATGCGTTATTTTGATAGAATAATTTTGCCGGCATCTATTTGAGCTGGACTGTAATTTATTTAAAATATTTCGACCGGTATCCCTAATGGAACTGGATTGGAGGTGGAAAATGTGACATCAAAATTAACTGTAAGGCAAATTACTGTCGCTGGCATGCTATCGGCTATATCTATAGTAATGGCTACAACGCCGCTGGGATATATACCTTTAGGGATAGCCAATGCCACTACAATGCATATACCAACGATAATAGGTTCTATATTGGAAGGGCCTTACGTGGGGACTTTTATAGGACTTATTTTTGGTATATCAAGCTTTATAAGGCAAAATACTCCACTTTTTGCTGACCCAATAATTGCTATATTGCCAAGGCTTTTAATAGGCATTGTGGCGTATTACGTTTATAAAATTTCAAAAAGCGCAGGCATTGCAGCTATTGCAGGTACTCTTACAAATACAGTTGGTGTATTGGGGTTATCTGTCATTAAGAAGTATTTAACTATACAAGCTGCATTGTTGATTGTACTTAAAAACACGATATTTGAAGTCATTGTAGCAGTGATTTTGACTACGGTCATAGTTAAATCTGTAAAAAGATATATTAAGTAAAAAAGCAGGCGTATTGCCTGCTTTAACAATAAATTGAAAGGAATGTATTTGAATGCTGCTTGTCTTTGATGTAGGAAATACGAACATTGTATTGGGTGTGTACGATGGAAAGAAGCTTTTATATTCATTTAGAATCGCCACAGACAAGACAAAGACGTCAGATGAGTATGGAATATTAATAAAACAGCTTATCGAGTACAGGAATATGCATTTAAGTGACATAAATGCAGCCATAATATCATCTGTTGTGCCTCCTATAATGCACACACTTGAAGCAATGACTATAAAATATTTCAATGTATATCCTATAATAGTAGGCCCCGGCATAAAGACAGGAATAAACATAAGATACGATAATCCGAAGGAAGTTGGTGCAGATAGAATTGTAAATGCCGTTGCAGCGTATGAATTGTATGGAGGCCCTGTCATAATTATCGACTTTGGCACAGCGACAACATTTTGTGCTGTCTCAAAGAACTGTGAGTATTTAGGTGGTGCCATTGCACCAGGATTGATCATATCGGCAGATGCACTGTTTCAAAGAACAGCAAAACTTCCTAAGATAGAGCTTATAAAACCTGAAAAAGTCATATGTAAAAATACTGTTGAAAGTATGCAGTCAGGCTTAATTTACGGCCATGCCGGTATGGTTGATTATATAGTAAACAAGATGAAAAGGGAATTTGCTGAGAATGCCTATGTCGTTGCAACGGGTGGACTTGCAAAGCTGATAGCACAAGAAGCAAAAGTTATAGATACTGTAAATGACATGCTTACGCTAGAAGGATTAAGGATAATATACGAACGCAACATTGAGAGAATGTGATTATTTTTGCTGGACATTTGTTTTTTTGTCCAGCTTTCTTATTTTTGCGACTGTGAATATAAATACAGGTAAAATGATTTCGAAAATAAATGTTTCATAAAAAAATGTATCCTTCAAGAAGTTGTATAACTCATCTATATTTGTAGATACAAATATAGACATAGGAACTATTATTGATGCAATTGGAAGTACAGCAAATCTAAAATCATCAAAATTTAATATATCAGAAAATCCTTTTACAATTATATATAAAAATATTGTTATTTTCATAAATATGCCTTCTATCCATACAGCCATTATCATTGAATCAAGCCTTGCAAAGTAATTGCTAAGTCTTATAGTACGAGTCATTTCCAGCGCAGTAAATTTAAAATCGGCTGTTGTTTTTGAACCAAAAATTCCTATTGCAAGGACTCCCAGTAGAAGTGCGAAAGATATAAAGAGGAGTGATATAATACCACTTTTTAAAATTTTTTTGCTATTAGATATGTGAGGGAAAATAGCTAATATTATTATGCTTTCAAGCATCCATGAAGTCAATGGTAAAGAACCTTTTATGGGCGGCAGAAACCCCTTTGCCAATACAGGAAGGAAGTTTTCCATTTTTATATATGGAATTGAGAAAAAAATAACGAATCCTAAAAGCCCCATGCCCAAAGGAAATACAACTTCATTCATTCTGGCAATTGCAATAAACCCCTTTGTAATGGCGTATGAAGCAACAACCATCAATACGAATGAAAATACTATAGGAGGTGTTTTAGGCATAAACGCGCTACGCATGATTTCGAGAAGTTCTCTAATCATTATTATAGCTAAATGAATAAAAAATAAAAGATACAAAAAAGCGATTATTTTTCCCAAAATTTTACCGAATATGTCTTCCACAAAAGAGAATACAGTTTTGTCTTTAAACATATTGGATATGCCGTAGTAAAGGCAAAATACAGGTATACTGAATCCTGTTGCAATTAGAACTGAGACCCATGAATCTTGTTCGGCTTTTGATGCAACAATAGATGGCAAAAAAATTGTAGCTGTAGATAGTACAACTGATATTATTATGTATATAAATTGCTTTGGTGATATTTTTTTTTCTGTTGTTACTTCAAAACTCAATAGATTTCTGAACATATTCTACTCCTTATAAGATTTATATATAAAATATTATTTGTTCTAATCATTTATTATATTCTACATGCGTTTTTGGAATAATAAATCTGGAGATGATTTTATGGACAGATCCTATTTAATTGAAAACTATAAAGACATGAATTTATACGATGATATAGACAAAAATTTAGATGTATTAAAAGCTCTTTTAAAGCAAAGCAGCGATATCATATTTAGAGAATTTAGGATAGGCGAAAAAAAGGTAAAAGCTTTTTTAATATGTGTAGATGGATTGGTGGATAAAGCTCTGATAAATAATAATATTATAGAGCCAATTACATTGGAAACAAGAAAGTTAGATGGAAATGCATTGACTAAAAAAAGTGTCTATGAATCGCTTTTAAATTATTTTATAACAACTGCTGATATAAAAGAAGAAGAGAAGATTGGAGATATCATAGATAGCCTTTTGGACGGTGATACTCCACTTATTGTAGATGGAGTGAGGAAATCCATTATAATAAGTACAAGAGGGTGGGAGCAGAGAAGCATTTCTGAATCGACGACAGAGGCTGTCGTCAGGGGACCTAAAGAAGCGTTTGTAGAGACCCTTAGGGTAAACACTTCTATGCTTAGGAGAAGAATAAAAAATCCAAATTTCATAATAGAAAGCTTAAAAGTTGGGAAGTATACAAAGACAAACGTCGCAATAGCATACATCAAAGACGTGGCAAAAGACGAAGTTGTAGAAGAGGTGAAAAATAGACTTAACAAAATAGATATTGATGGCATTGTTGACAGTGGATATCTGGAGGAAATGATAGAAGATAATCCATTTTCGCCATTTCCACAGATAGAGCATTCAGAGCGACCTGATAAAATCGCAGCGGAATTGCTGGAGGGAAGAGTAGCTATCATATCAGACGGCTCTCCTGAGGTCCTTGTAGTTCCAACAATTTTTGTCCAATTTTTTCAGTCAGCAGAGGACTACTACGAGAGGTACTATATATCGACACTGTTTAGGATTCTCAGACTTGCAGCGATGCTTATGTCTCTTACGCTGCCATCGATTTACGTAGCCGCTGTGACGTACCATCAGGAGATGATACCGTCTCCTCTTGCAATTTCTATTGCTGCCCAAAGAGAAGGAGTGCCATTTACGACGCTTATGGAGGCATTTCTAATGGAGTTTTTCTTTGAAATATTGAGAGAAGCAGGAATAAGGCTTCCGATGCAGGTAGGTCAGGCTGTAAGCATAGTAGGAGCGCTTGTCATTGGCCAAGCGGCAGTTCAGGCAGGACTAGTATCGGCTGCAACAGTAATTGTTGTTGCACTAACAGGTATAGCGTCATTTTCAATACCTGCATTTAATATAGCAATAACTTTTAGGCTTTTGAGATTCGCCATGCTGGTTGTGGGAGGTACACTTGGCTTTTTTGGCATTATTATGGCACTTATGATGATACTGGCACATCTAGCATCATTGGAATCCTTCGGTGTGCCTTATCTTTCACCGCTTGCACCTAGCAATACAAGGGAGCTTAATGACGTATTTATAAGGATACCATGGTGGGCAAAGATATTTAGACCACATAAAGTAGCAGGCAAAAATGTCAAGAGGCAAAATTATACAAGAAGTTAAAGATCACTAACCTCAAATTTTTGGGGAGGAATTGCTCATGAAAAAAGTTTTGGCATTGTTAATAATACTATCATTGCTTCTTACAGGATGCTGGGATAAGAGAGAGATAAACGAGCTGGCATTTGTACAGGGTATAGGCATGGATATAGATAAAGATAGAATGTGCGACATTACTGTCCAAGTTTTAAAACCTGCCAATTTAGCAACGAGTTCAGGAGGTGGAGGTGGAGGTGCTGCAGCAGGAAAACCGTATGAAGTATACAGCTCTAGAGGAGTTGATTTTGCAAAAGCATTTGCAAATTTCAACACAGAGCTTTCAAGGACGCTTTTTCTTCAGCACAATGAAATAATTTTTATAGGGGAAAACCTTGCAAGATCTGGCATATACAGTATGCTTGACTTTATCACAAGGAATCCCGAGTTTAGGAGGACGTCGTATTTGGTGGTTGTTACAGGTGGTACACTTGATGACCTTATGAAATTGTCAAAAAACGTTGAAAAGTACCCATATAGAGAAATTCTGGGTATGATTCAAAACCAGAAAAATACTTCGTCAGGTTATGTCTGTGACATAAACCATTTTGTTGAGACACTTGAGACGGAGAAAGTGCAGCCTATAGTTGGAAGACTAGAAATTGTAAAAAAAGATGGGAAACCCCAGCATGCCAGGTTTGTAGGTGCTGCAGCTTTTAAATATGACAAGATGATTGGCTTTTTGACTGAAGAGCAGACGAAAGGAATAATGTGGATGGATAACCTTATTAAAAATACGTCCCTTGTCATCGATAAAGGGCCTAAAGGGGATAAAACCCATATTTCATTTACAATCATAAAAGCAAAGTCTAGTATTACACCTCGTGTAAGTGGCGACAATGTCTCTTTTGATGTTAAGATTAATTTTGATTCAAATATGATTGAGCAGAATTCAATGTACAATCTTACGGAGCTTAAGATGATAAAATGCCTTGAAAATTTACAGGAGCAGAAAGTCAAAAGCGAGGTTGAAGATGCACTAAATGCTATACAAAGGAAGTATAAAGTCGATTCGGTAGGTCTTGGACAGAAGCTTCAAGAAAAATACCCAAAAGTGTGGGAAAAATTGAAGGATAGATGGGATGAGATTTATCCAAATGTAAAAGTCAATGTAAGCGTAAAAGCTTCCCTAAAGAGGTCAGGACTTACGTCAAAGCCTATTCAACCAAGGTAATGAGAGGGTTAATTATGTTAAATGCATTAGGAGTCACGATTATATTTTTAATAATAATATTTATGGAAGTACCTGGGCTAATAAAGAAGAAAAAGACAAAAGAAATCGTAGTATTTTTCATACTGATTGCAATTGGATATACGCTTAATTTGCTTGTAGCTTTCGATATAAAAGTTACCGCTACGAATAAAATCATTGAGATGCTTTTAAAGCCTGTAGAAAAGATCTGGGGCAAATGAAGATTAAATCTCATTTGCCTTAAAATCATCTTGAAATATATGCCAAAAAGTAGTAGAATTATAATTAGTATGAGCACAAATTGTGCACATAAAGGATGGTCAATATGGATTTTGTAAAGATCGGCGAGAAGATTATAAACACTAAAAAGCTTCACAACATCATAGACAAAATGATTGAAATGAGAGTAAACGGCTTTTCGCAGCAGGAGACAGCATCAAAGTTTAAAGTTGATAGAAGTTTTATATCAAGACTGGAAAATATAGGTGAGGTGAGAAAAGGCGGCAACATTGCAGTAATAGGATTTCCTATAAAAAATAAAGATGAGATTGAAAGGTTATTAAAGGATTATGGTATTGAATTTATACTGCTCCTATCAGAAAAGGAACGATTAAGCATAGCAGATAAGATGACAGGTGCAGAACTATTTAACATGGTTATGGATGTAATCGCAAAGGTACAGTCTTATGATACGATAATATTCCTAGGCTCTGACAAAAGGACAAATTTGATGGAAGCCATATTTGACAAAGAAGTGATATGTGTCAACATTGGGCATTCACCTCTTACAGAGGATGTCTACGTAAAGCCAGAGCTGATTTCAGACATTTTAGATACCTTAAGGAGATGATTTCGTGAAAAGGGTAGTCAGTGTAAGCATAGGCTCATCTACAAGGAATAACAGAGTAGAGACAGAAATATTAGGTGAAAAGTTTATAATCGAAAGAATCGGTACAGATGGGGATATGACGAAAGCAATAGAGCTTATAAAAGAGCTTGATGGAAAAGTTGATGCATTCGGCATGGGTGGTATAGACCTTTATCTATATGCTGGTGAGAGAAGATATGTCATAAAAGATGCAGTTCCGCTTAAAAATGCTGCTAAAAAATCACCTATTGTAGACGGCTCTGGACTTAAGAATACACTTGAGAGGAGGGTAATAAAATACATACATGACAAAAACATCGTTGACATAAGAGGTAAAAAAGTCCTCATAGTAAGTGCTATGGATAGGTTTGGCATGACACAGACATTTCATGAATACGGTGCTGACTTGACTCTTGGAGATATTATATTTGCTTTAGGATTGCCAATCCCGCTTCATTCTTTAAAACTTCTTTACGGTTTAGCAGCGATTATAGCCCCTATAATAGTCAAAATGCCGTTTGAGATGTTGTATCCAACTGGCGATAAGCAGCTTTCGATAGACAGCAGAAAATATGAAAAATTTTATAAAGAAGCTGACATAATAGCTGGTGATTATTTGTTTGTGAAAAAATACATGCCTGAGGATTTAAAAGATAAAATAATTGTGACAAATACAGTAACAAAAGATGATGTAAAGATGCTTAAAGATAGAGGTGTTAAACTTCTTATTACAACTACTCCAAATCTCAACGGAAGGTCGTTTGGTACAAATGTAATGGAGGCTGTACTTGTATCGATATCTGGTAAAAGCCCGTCTGAAATGAAACCAGAGGATTACAACATGCTTCTCGATAAGATTGGCTTTGAGCCAAGAGTAGAATATTTAAATGGTGAAAAAGCCTCAGTAGAAAAGTAAATATTTTGTTGAAAGGATGATTAATATGCACAAGTTCGCTTTTATAATACATCCAATTGAATATGAAGATGTCAGTAGAAAATTTAAGATTATGAACAAATTGCCTAGAAAGTTTGTAGAGGGATTTACAAAAATGCTGCCACCACTTAAGGTCTCTGAAATAACAGGTGTAAAAAGCAAGTACGCTGAGACAGAAGGCTATTTTGTAGCAGTACCGCTTATTTCTAATCAAATGATGAGCCTTCCTGAAGACTACGTCATGAAAAAAATTATAAAGGCAGGTAAGATAGCAGAAAATTTAGGAGCTGAAATTGTAGGGTTAGGTGCTTTGACGTCTGTTGTTGGTGATGCGGGAATTACAGTCGCAAAAAACCTTAATATTGCTGTAACGACAGGCAACAGCTACACAATTGCTACAGCAATAGAGGGCACGAAAAAGGCTGCTGAACTTATGGGGAAAGATATAAGGGATTCAGAGGTTGTGGTCATAGGTGCTACAGGTTCTATAGGGAAAGTGTGTGCTGAGATACTTTCCAGAGAAGCCAAGTACATGACGTTGGTGGCGAGAAATAAGCAAAAGTTGGAGGATTTTAGCAAATATCTTTTAGAAAAGACAGGTATGGCTGCAAGAGTCACATCTGACGTAAAAGACGCATTAAAGACAGCAGACATAGTTGTGACAGTTACAAGTGCTGTTGATACCGTCATAAGACCTGAATACTTAAAACCTGGGGCAGTTGTTTGTGATGTAGCAAGGCCTAGAGATGTATCAAAGGAAGTTGCTGATGCAAGAGACGATGTTTTAGTCATCGAAGGTGGTGTTGTAGAAGTGCCGGGTGATGTAGATTTCCACTTCAATTTTGGATTTCCGCCAAAGACTAGCTATGCCTGTATGGCAGAGACTATGATACTTGCAATGGAAGGTAGAATAGAAAACTACTCATTAGGGAGAGATTTGACTGTTGAACAGGTAGATACAATTGCAAAGTTGGCTAAAAAGCATGGTTTTAAACTGGGAGGATTTAGAAGCTTTGAAAGAGCTGTATCAGAGGAAACTATAGAAAATGTCAGAAAGAATGCTGCAAGGCGATTAAAAGGAAATAGATTTAGCACTGTATAGTACTTGACTTTATTTGTAAACTGTTTTATAATATTCCACATGAAAATATAGACACAAGCACTGCATAAAGCAGTGCTTGTGTATTAATATTATCATAAATGATACGGCTTAAACATAGAATAAAATACAAAATTGTTATAAAGGAGATTGGCAATATGGGTAAGCAAGTGATTCTAACTTATGATGGTTTAAAAAAATTAGAAGAGGAGTTAGACTATCTGAAGTCCGTAAAACGACCTGAAGTTGCAGAAAAAATAAAGCAAGCCCGTGCATTTGGAGATTTAAGCGAAAATTCCGAATACGATGAGGCAAAAAACGAGCAGGCATTTATTGAAGGAAGAATAGCTACAATCGAGGCTATGCTTAGAAATGCTCAAGTCATCGATGAAGAGGATATCGCTATCGACAAAGTAAGCGTAGGCTGCACTGTAAAAGTCTATGATGAGGATTTTAAAGAAGAAGCAGAATATACAATAGTAGGTTCCACTGAAGCAGATCCTATGAATAATAAGATATCTGATGAATCACCTATAGGCAAAGCACTTTTAGGTAAAAAAGTGGGAGACACAGTCAGTGTAGAAGTACCGGCAGGTATAATAAAACTCAAAGTGCTAGAAATACACAAATAAAATTGGAGGAGTATTATGGCGAATACGAATGATGTAAATAACGGTGAAAATCTCAATGAACTTCTTAAGATAAGAAGAAATAAGTTGGACGAGCTTAGGAGCTTAGGGATAGAACCCTACGGCATTGACAAATTTGATAGAACTAACATGACATCAGAAATAAAGAATGACTATGATAGTTTTGAAGGCAAGACAGTTACTATCGCAGGGCGTATAATGTCAAAGAGAGGCCATGGAAAGGCATCGTTTGCTGATATACAAGACAGAGACGGAAGAATACAACTTTACTTTAAGATGGATGTATTAGGTGAAAAGAATTATGAAATATTTAAAATACTTGACATCGGAGATATCATCGGTGTAACAGGTGAAGTATTTAAGTCGAAGACTGGCGAAGTGACTATAAGGGTGCAGGATTTTAAGCTTCTTTCAAAGTCATTACAGGTGCTTCCTGATAAGTGGCATGGGCTTAAAGATCCTGATTTAAGGTACAGACAAAGGTATGTGGACCTTATAATAAATCCAAGCGTAAAGGAAACTTTCATCAAAAGGACTGCAATTATAAAAGCTATTAGAGAATTTTTAGACAATAGAGGATTTATAGAAGTAGAAACACCTATACTTCATACTATAGCAGGCGGTGCTGCAGCAAGGCCTTTTATTACACATCACAATGCTCTTGATATAGACATGTACTTGAGGATAGCTCTTGAACTTCATTTAAAGAGGCTTATCGTTGGCGGACTGGAAAAAGTGTACGAGATGGGTAGAGTATTTAGGAATGAAGGAATGGATATAAGGCATAATCCAGAATTTACCCTTTTGGAATTGTACGAAGCATATACCGATTATCATGGGATGATGGATATAACCGAAAATCTATTTGCTTACGTGGCAGAAAAGGTAAATGGCAGTAAAAAAATAATATACCAAGGGACTGAGATAGATCTGACGCCACCATGGAGAAGGCTTACTATGATTGATGCCATAAAAGAATTCCTTGATATCGATTTTGACAAAGTATCAACAGATGAAGAGGCTATAGAAATTGCCAAAAGACATCACCTGGAAGTCAATGAAGGGATGAAAAAGGGAGATATAATAGCTCTTGTATTTGATGAGCTTTGCGAAAGCCACCTTATCCAGCCTACATTCATAATAGATTATCCTGTTGAGATATCGCCATTGGCTAAGAGAAAACACGACAATCCTGCTCTTACATCAAGGTTTGAGGCTTTTATATACGGCAGAGAAGTTGCAAACGCATTTTCAGAATTAAACGACCCAATTGACCAAAAGGAGAGGTTTATAGAGCAGCTTAAGCAGAGAGAAGCGGGGAATGATGAAGCCCACATGATGGATGAGGATTTCATAAATGCCTTAGAAGTTGGTATGCCTCCCACCGGTGGATTAGGCATTGGAATTGACAGGCTTATAATGTTTATGACTGATGCGTATTCTATAAGGGATGTCATACTATTCCCTACTATGAAGCCAAAATCAGATCAAGATGAAACAAAAGGCGATGATGAATAAAACATGCTTAAAATAGAAACGGTTCTTTAGAGCCGTTTTTATTTTTAAATTAATTTGCAAACAAATATTCGTGTAGCTTAGGAAGCAGTCGTATTAAACTAATACTTGTATACAAATCTAAAAAATGATATATTGATATAAAAAGTTCTATTTGAGGAGCATGGCGATGATTGACAAAGAAAAGATAAAAAAGGCTGTATTTGATATACTTGAGGCTATAGGAGAAGACCCAAAAAGGGAGGGCCTTTTAGAGACACCTGATAGAGTTGCAAGAATGTACGAAGAGATTTTTTCAGGACTTCATACAGATGTGATGGATGTGATAAAGACTTTTAAGGAAGATGAACATCAAGAGATAGTCATAGTGAAAGATATACCAATGTACTCTATGTGCGAACATCATTTACTGCCATTTATGGGTGTTGCACATGTGGCATACCTTCCGAGAAAGGGGACGATACTGGGGCTTTCTAAACTTGCTAGAATAGTTGATATTTTAGCAAAGAAGCCGCAGCTACAAGAGAGGCTTACTAGTGAAATTGCTGATACGATTGTAAAAGCTGCAAATCCTTTAGGTGTTGCAGTTGTAGTTGAAGCAGAGCATCTTTGCATGACAATGCGGGGAATAAAAAAACCTGGAGCGAAGACTGTAACGTCTGCGCTCCGTGGAGTGTTTAAAACAGACCAAAGGTCAAGAGAAGAAGTTATGCTTCTAATAAATGGCAAGTGAATGGGATAAGAATGAAAGGGTGGTACGAATGGCTGGCTTGTTAAAGGTGAGAGATAAGGAAATTGAAATAGGCAAGAGGACTTATATAATGGGAATATTAAACATGACACCTGATTCCTTCTCAGATGGTGGAAAGTACAATACATTAGAGAAAGGCATGGAAAGAGCCTTAAAGATGATTGAAGATGGAGCTGACATCATAGATGTTGGCGGTGAATCATCAAGACCTGGTTATAAACCTGTGTCGGCTGAAGAAGAACTTAGAAGAATAGATAATATAGTCAAGAGATTACATGAAGTTGACACGATAGTTTCAGTTGATACGATGAAATCGAAAGTAGCAGAAGAATCGCTTAAAAATGGAGCGCACATTATAAATGACATTTGGGGTTTGCAAAGAGATGCTGATATGGCGAAAGTTGTGGCTGATTATGGTGCAGGTATTGTAATCATGCACAATAAAGATGTTGCAGAGTACGACGATGTTTTGAAAGATGTCATAAGCTTTTTAGAAAAAAGCATTGATATAGCGTTGAAAGCAGGTATAAAAGAGGAAAATATAATGATTGATCCAGGTATAGGTTTTGGAAAAATTTTAGAGCACAATTTGACATTGATGAAAAGGCTTGATGAACTAAAAGTTTTAGGATTTCCAATATTGCTAGGTACATCCAGAAAATCTATGATAGGACGCGTTTTGAACCTTGATGTCAATGAGAGAGTTGAGGGCACTGCTGCGACAGTAGCGATAGGCATATCTAAAGGTGCTGATATCGTAAGAGTGCACGATGTCAAAGAGATGGCACGGGTTGCCAAGATGACGGATGCGATGGTAAGATGACGGATATATACATATCGATTGGTTCAAATGTGGGATATAGGGAAGGATACTTAAAAAGTGCACTTATTAAGCTTGCCAAGAATTCAGTTATCATAGAAAAAGTATCTCCTATTTATGAGACAGAACCTGTTGGATATAAAGAACAAGGCAAATTTTTAAATGCGGTGGTACAGGCAAAGACAGAACTTAAGCCCCATGAGCTTCTTAAAATTATTAATACGGTAGAAAAAGAACTTGGAAGAGAGAGGGTTATAAGATGGGGACCCCGTACAATTGATATAGATATACTGTTGTATGGTGATGTAACTATAAATGATGATGATTTAAAAATACCTCATGAGAGAATGTGGGAGAGAGCGTTTGTACTTGTGCCACTTAATGATATTGATCCCAACATCACGAATGATGGAGTAAAATTATCGCGTATAATAGAAATGCTGCCGGACAAAGAAGGTGTGAAACTTTATAAAATGGATTGGTATAAGGTGGTGTAGAAGTGAAGGTAACAAAAGTATTTACTTTTGACAGTGCTCATAATTTGACAGAGTACAACGGTAAATGCGAAAATTTACATGGTCATACGTATAAACTAGAAGTAACTGTAGAAGGCATTGTTAATGAGGAAGGGATACTTATTGATTTTGCTGATTTAAAGTCGATTGTAGAAAATGAAGTGGTTAAAAAATTAGATCATGCGTACTTAAATGATGTTTTAGGATTTAACACTACATGTGAGAATATTATTGTATGGATGTGGGAAAGACTGGAGACTAGTTTAAGGACGGAAAGATATCGTCTTTATAAGATTAAGTTATGGGAAACTCCTACAAGTTTTGCAGAAGTAGATATTAAAGACTTTGAAAAATAATTTTGGAAGGTAGACTTTTTAATGGTTATAGAAAATCCGATTATTAAAGGTAAATTCGTAAAGAGGATAAACAGATTTTTGGCCTATGTTGAAATTGACGGAGAGGTAATCCTTACGCATGTGCCCAATACAGGCAGGTGCAAAGAGCTGTTTGTGCCTGGTGCAACTGTTGTGCTGGAAAAGCGAGAAGGTAAGGAGCGGAAAACTCTATATGAGTTAGAGTTTGTGTATAAAGGTTCAAAGCTAATATCTATAGATTCACAGGTGCCTAATAAAGTAGTTTTTGACAATATTTTACGAGGTAGATTAAAACAGTTTAACGGATACGATTTGATAGAAAAGGAAAAGACATATGAAAACAGCAAATTCGACATAAAGCTTTCAAAGAAAGATGAGGTTTTTTTCATAGAAGTGAAGGGCGTCACTCTTGAGGAAAATGGAGTTGTAATGTTTCCTGATGCACCTACCGAAAGAGGAACAAAACACATGGTGGAACTTAAAAAGGTAAAAGAAAGCGGTATGAGGGCGGCCGTGATTTTTCTTGTGCAGATGGATGACGTGCTTTATTTTACGCCAAATGTAAGGACAGATATGAAATTTGTGTCTGCATTAAAAGATGCCATTGATGCAGGTGTTGAAGCGTACGCATATTGCTGCGACGTAAAAGAAAATTTTATTGATATAAAAGATGAAGTCGAAATTAAAATTTAGTTATATAAACGTGGGCGGGTTTCCTCGTCTTTTGTTTTTTTATTAAAAGTCATATAATATAATTATTAATTAATGATTGAGGTGAATATATGATTACAAAAGAGATGATAGATAGAATAAATTTTTTGTACCATAAGTCGAAAAGTGAAGGACTGACAGATGAAGAAAAGTTAGAACAGTCTAAATTAAGGAGAGAATATATAAAGGAAATAAGAGAGAGGGTAAAACAGCAGCTTGACAACATAGAATTTGTAGATGAAGATTCTTGCCATGATGATTGTTGTCATCATCACCATCACCACAATTGAAAGAGGGAGAGCTTTATCTCCCTCATGTGACTTTGTCGTGCATAGGTCTTTTTATATCTTTGCTTGTGCCGTGATTGTGGGATCTGTATTGGGCTTTTTGCGATTTTGCTTCACGTTTAAAGTGCCTTGTTTCCCACTTGTAGATGTCAGCAGCGAATTCCACTCGGTTTCCTTTGATATTTGTCCAGTGGCTCTTTCTGATTGACATCAAAAACACCTCCAATGATTTTTGGTGTTTAATTATATTTTTCATTAATAAACTAAATTTATACTGACAATAGTTAGTTTAAATTGAAGAAAGGATGTTTTTTATGAAAGAGGATCAAAAATACATAACCTGTGATGATGCGCTTAAACTAAACAGAAATCAAGTTAGGGAAAACTATAAAGAGTATGTTAATTCTAATTTTGTATCAATGCTGTCAATGCTGCAGTTTGACAAGCTTTTTGTAAAAGCAAAAGGTGTATCTGTATGGGACAGCGACGGCAACGAGTACTTAGATTTTCTCGGCGGCTACGGTGCATTAAACCTTGGACATAATCCTGATGAAATATATGAAGCGATAGAAAAGGTGAAAGATCTGCCAAACATACTTCAAGCTGCGGTAAATGATTTTCCCGGTGCATTGGCATATGATTTAGCGCTAGTTACACCAGGTGATTTGAAAAGGAGCTTTTTCTGTAACAGCGGTGCTGAGGCAGTTGAAGGAGCTTTAAAACTTGCAAAAATTGCGTCTGGAAAGCATAAAATTGTGTACTGCAAAAATTCTTTTCATGGGAAGTCGGCAGGAGCTCTCTCGGTTACGGGGCGTGAAAAATATCAAAAGTATTTTAAACCGCTTGTTCCCGATACAATACAGGTAGAATACGGTGATGCCAATGAACTGGAAGATGCTTTGAAAGGGAAGGATGTAGCGGCGTTTATAGTAGAACCTATACAAGGTGAAGGCGGCGTTATCGTGCCACATGATGGATATTTAAAAGAAGTTAGAGAGCTTACAACAAAGTATGATGCATATCTCATATTTGATGAAGTTCAGACAGGATTTGGAAGGACCGGTAAGATGTTTGCTTGCGAACATGAAAATGTAGTGCCGGATATCATGTGCTTGGCAAAATCGCTTGGAGGCGGTGTGATGCCGATTGGCGCTTATATTGCCAAAGATGAAGTATGGAAGAGGGGCTATGGAACTATGGATAGATGCCTTTTACATACCTCAACATTTGGCGGCAATACATTGGCATGTGCGGCTGGTATAACTGCCATAAAACTTATTTTAGATAAAAATCTTCCAGAGGCGGCAAAAGAAAAAGGCGAATATTTCTTAGGTAGATTAAAAGAATTGAAAGAAAAGCACAAACTCATAAAAGACGTAAGAGGAAAAGGCCTCATGATAGGCGTTGAATTTAACCAGCCAGAAGGCGGATTGCTGGACAAACTATCTGGCGGTGCTGTATCAAAATTGTCAAATGAATACTTAGGTTCATTAGTTGCTGGAGAACTTCAAAATAAGCATCACATCATAACAGCATATACACTTAATAATCCAAATGTAATAAGATTTGAGCCGCCTCTAATCGTTACTAAAGAGCAGCTTGATAGAGTTGTAGATGCATTGGACGAAATAATGACAAGAAGCGGTAGTTTACTAGGAATGACGCTATCTAGTGCAAAAACAGTTATAGGTTCACTTTTCAATAGATAAATTGAGGAAAGGTGATGTATTATGGATCTAAAGCAGCTATTTTACAATGGTTTGAGTTTTAGTGAGTTTGTTAAAAGCGGGGATAATGAGATCACAGAGAGATTGAAAAGCAGGTACGATAATATAGTTCTTGATGGAACTGCAGTTAATTTTAAAAGCAAAGTTCGCTATGTATTGGCTTTTGCAGAGAATTGGTGTCCAGACTGTCAAGTAAGCGTGCCTATCATGGCAAAACTATGTGATGTAGCAAAGATCGATTTTAAGATATTGAAAAGAGAAGGCCATGAGGAGGAAATGAAACCATTTTATGAGGATGGAAAAGCAAAGATACCAACATTTGCTTTTCTGGACGATTCTTTCAAAGTTGTAGGTACATGGATAGAAAGGCCTAAAGTTATAAAAGAACTTGTGGCAAAAGGCGACAATAGTTATAGAAGAGGTTATGTCAATGGAGAATATGATAAAGACATTGTAAATGAACTTTTGGAAATGATGTCCCGGTAATTCCGGGAATTTTTTATGACATATTAAATTAAATTTGCGTATGACGATATAAAGATTTGGAAATCTAAGATATGAAGAAAAATCATGACAAATTGACAGAAAAACTAAATGACAGCGGATTTGTCTGAATACACAATAAGATGTATAATTAACCTTATCGGTATACAAAATATTGTAGTTAAATACATATAAGGAGAGGTTTACGATGAATTTGACTGAAAACTCTAAGAAGGTTCTTGAGAGAAGATACCTTGCTAAAGACGAGAATGGACGTGTTGTTGAGACTGTTGAGGAACTTTTTGAAAGAGTTGCTAAGTCTATTTCCGAGATTGACAAAAAATACGATAGCAACGCAAACATTGAAGAGCTTAAAAATAAATTTTATGATATGATGACAAATTTAGATTTTTTGCCTAATTCTCCTACGCTTATGAACGCAGGAAGGCCATTAGGACAGCTTTCAGCGTGTTTCGTGCTTCCTGTTGGGGATTCTATGGAAGAGATATTTGATGCTGTAAAATATGCTGCTATCATTCATAAGAGCGGTGGTGGCACTGGATTCAGCTTTTCGAGGCTGAGGCCAAAGGGAGCTACTGTCAAGTCTACAGGCGGTGTCGCATCTGGTCCTGTAAGCTTTATGAAGGTGTTTAATTCTGCGACGGAAGCTGTGAAACAGGGTGGTACACGCCGTGGTGCCAATATGGGCATATTAAGGATAGACCATCCTGATATTCTTGAGTTTATTCAATGTAAGCAGGACAACAATGAAATAACCAATTTTAATATAAGCGTCGGAATAACAGAGGATTTTATGAAAGCAGTTGAAAAGGGCGATGACTACGAACTGGTAGATCCTCATACAAAAAAAGTTGTAAATAAGCTTAATGCGAGAGAAGTATTTAAGCTTATCGTTGAAATGGCCTGGAAAAATGGTGAGCCGGGAATTGTATTTTTAGACCGAATAAACGAAAAAAATCCGACACCTCTTGTTGGTGAAATAGAATCAACAAATCCATGTGTCACAGGGGATACGCTGATATCGACAGAATATGGTTTGATGAGAATTGATGAGATATATAATAAATATCAAAGTGGTGGATTAAATATTGTAACAGATAATAGAGTTCCTATGACACAATATCAAGTAGTAAATGGAGGTTATATAACAGTTGCCACTCCTAATTTGAATGATGTAGGTACATCTTTAAATATGATAAGTAAAGTATACAATAATGGGGAAAAAGATGTAATCAAATTAACATTGAAATGTGGGTATGAGATAAAAGCAACTCCTGATCATAGATTTTTAACAACAAAAGGATGGAAAGAACTAAGTAAGTTAAAAATTGGTGATGAAATTTTAATACAATCAGGAGAAGGAGTTTTTTCGGATGTTAATGAACTTCCTTTTAAGGTTGATAACATTTATACCGGAAATAATGGAAGGACCTATACATTAAATTTGCCTGATAAATGGTCTAAAGAGCTTGGACAAACATTGGGATGGCTTATAGGCGATGGATGGCTAAGAGATGGTGATAAAGATAGGAGAGTGGGATTTACTTTTGGTAATGATGATTTAGAAGTAATGAATCATTTAAAGCCATTTATTAATAATATGTATGGGAAAGATGTTAAAGAAGTTAAAAGAGAAAATGGTGTTTATCACCTTTCATATCATAGTAAATACTTTGTAGAGTTTTTTAAAGGGTTAGGTGTAAAAAATGTAAAAGCAGAAAATAAGCAAGTGCCAATGAGCATATTTAAAGCCCCATATGAAGCCGTTATAGGTTTCCTACAAGCACTGTTTACAGCCGACGGGAGTGTTAGGGATAATTCTACGTCAAACAGTTCATGGGTAGTATTGACATCTAAAAGTAAAAAACTATTGCAAGATGTGCAAATGCTGCTTTTAAATCTAGGCATGAAAAGTGTCATATTCGATCGTTCGAGAAAACCCAAAAAAGCGACGTTTAAGTATATATCTGTTAATGGAGAAGAAAAATTTTATAACACTGATGGTGTTTTGTATGAGTTGGGTATTTTTGGTGAATCGCGTGATAAATTTGCGAAAGAGATTGGTTTTATGTCTGAAAAAAAACAAAAAGCACTCAGCAATATTAAATATAAATCATTTTATAAAACAAAATTTTATGATGAAGTTATATCAATTGAAAATATAGGCAAAGAAATAGTGTATGATTTAACTGAACCTATTACACATTCTATGATATGTAATGGTATAATCGTTCATCAATGTGGCGAACAACCACTTTTGCCATATGAATCCTGTAACTTAGGGTCTATAAATCTTAAAAATATGCTAAAAGAGGAAAATGGCAAGTACGAAGTAGATTATGAAAAATTAAGGGATACCGTACACAACGCTGTACATTTTCTTGACAATGTCATTGATGCAAATAAATATCCACTGCCACAGATAGACGAGATGACTAAGGGTACTAGAAAAATAGGCTTAGGAGTGATGGGCTTTGCTGATATGCTTCTTATGCTAAATATACCGTACAATTCAGAAGAGGCTGTAGAATTTGCCGATAAATTAATGAAATTCATCGATGAAGAGTCTAAAAAGGCATCAATGGAACTTGCAAAAAAGAGAGGTGTTTTTAAGTACTACGATAAAAGCATATACAAGGATAAAAACATTAAGCTCAGGAATGCGACAACTACAACGATAGCACCTACAGGTACAATATCTATAATTGCAGGGACGTCCAGTGGAATTGAGCCTTTATTTGCCATAGCTATGACAAGAAATGTAATGGACAATACTCAACTGGTGGAAGTAAACCCTATCTTTAAGGAAGTAGCTGTAAAAAGAGGCTTTTACTCAGATGAGTTGATGAAAAAGATAGCAGAACAAGGAACCTTAAAGGGAATTGATAGCATTCCTGATGATGTAAAAAAAGTATTTGTGACTGCTCATGATATCGACCCTGTTTGGCATATAAGGATGCAAGCAGCTTTTCAAAAGCATGTTGATAATGCGGTATCAAAAACAGTTAATTTTAGACATGATGCAACAGTTGATGATGTAAGAGAAGTCTATGAGCTTGCATATAGATTAGGGCTTAAAGGTGTCACTATTTATCGTGATGGAAGCCGTGATTCTCAGGTGTTGAATTTGGGTATAAAGAAAGATAAAAAAGAAGACGTGAAAGAAGATATAAAAGGTAATGCAGAAGAGAATCAAATCGTGCCAAGGCCTAGGCCGCCTGTCACAAAAGGCATCACTGAAAAGGTGAGAATTGGCTGTGGAAATCTGTATATAACTGTGAATTACGATGACAAAGGAATATGTGAAGTGTTTACTAATTTAGGACGAGCTGGTGGTTGTCCGTCACAATCAGAGGCTACAAGTAGATTGATATCTATTGCGTTAAGATCTGGACTAGATGCCAAGTCGATTGTTGAGCAATTAAAAGGTATAAGATGCCATTCTACTTTAAGGCAGATGGCAAATAATAAGGAAATTAAAGTGCTTTCATGTCCAGACGCTATTGCAAAAGTTATAGAAAAGGTGATGAAGTTAAAAGTTGAAGAAAATGAGAATTTCGCTCCTATTGATGTGCCTATAAACGGAAGCAGCGACAAGTATGACGATGAAGAAGAACTTTATGCGGCATTTACAGATGATTCACATGAAGATCATTTTTGCCCTGAATGTGGCAGTGAGATTGAGCACGAAGGTGGATGCGTTGTCTGCAAAAACTGTGGATATTCAAAATGCGGTTAAAATAAATCATAATCAAAAAAATCTCCCGATTTTGGGAGATTTTTTTGCACCATCTCAAAAAACGACATATTATGAATGATAGGTATGATATAATTTCACTTGTGTATAAAATTTTGTTTATTAACAATGAAGGATTTTTTTAATTTGTGTCGAATAACACATTAATTAAATTAAGAGGGGTTAAAAATGTTGAAAAAAAGGGAAGTAATATTTGATTCACTTTTAATTGCGGTGGGTTTTTTACTGTTGATATTTTCCTGTATCAGATATGGTTTAAAAATAGATATAAAATTATTTTCTCTATTGCTGGTTATCATGCTTATACTTGATAATTTAGGAATTAAGTATACAGATATTAAATTGTCTATAAGCCCTGTGATTACGATAGCTTCTTTCTTGATATACGGTACAGAATCATCTACGCTTTTAGCTGTTCTGTCGATTATGATTGAAACAATATTTTTCAGGAAAAAAATTAAAAATGGATTTTTAAACGGGGCTATGTTTTCGATAACCTATATAGCTGCTGGACATGTTTATGAGTTTTTGGGAGGGAAATTTGGGCAATTTTCTTTAAATCAATTAAAATATATAATAATATATGTTCTAGCTAGCTTTGTCATAAATTATTTTATATTGTATTATGCATTGAAATTTCAAGGGAAAGTGTTGTTTAAAAAGTATTGGGCTGAAAGTTCTATATTAGAGCTGGTTTCTTATTTTGTAATGATTCCTTTTGCCATATTTTTTGCAAATGTGTATTTAAAATATGGAACATATATATTTATTTATCATGTGATACCTTTGATTTTATTAGCTTATTTTATCAAAGCGTTTAGAGACCTCTACAAAGCAAATCAAAGGCTTAATGCTCTGTACGAGATGGTTAAGATCATCAATTCAAAATTAGACTTAGATAAAACTTTGGAAGCAATTGTCTATGAAACGGAGAAGGTTGTGACTGTTTCAGGTATTGCCATCTACTTAAAAGACGAAAATGGCTTTTTGGTTAACGAGAAGTTTAAATGTTCTGAGGAATCAAAAAGTGCTTTTAAAGATGTGTATATGAATAATGAAGGGCTTATTGGAAAGGTTGTATATGAAGGAAAACCGGCAATAATAGATAATTTAAAACGTGATAAGCATTATTTTGACAGCAACATTTCTGAACATTATGATTCTGCAATTGTAGTCCCCATTAAAAATGCAGATAAAATAATAGGCTGCGTTTCGGCTTTTCAAAATGAGATTAACGCATTTGACGTAGATTCTCTCAAAATAATGGAAGCACTGTCAGAGCAATCTTCGATAGCTATAATGAATGCAATGAGGTATTTTGAAATAAGTAAAAAATCGATTACTGACCCTCTGACGAAAACTTACAATAGGAGGTTTTTCGATCAGGTATTGCATGACAGCATAACAAAGTCGGCGGAGGATAAAATGCCGGTTAGCCTTATAATGTTAGATGTGGATAAATTTAAGAATATAAATGATACATATGGCCATGTGATTGGAGATTCTGTATTGCGGGAGATAGCATCCAGGATAAAAAGCTGTGTAAGGAGCAATGACATTGTTGCAAGGTATGGCGGTGAAGAATTTTCCGTGATATTGCCGAATCTTACTGCAGAACAAGCCTGTGTTATAGCAGAGAGGATAAGATATGAGGTATCATCGAAGCCAATAAAGACTGATGTGGGTGATATCACTATAACAGTAAGTGCCGGAGTTGCTGACTATCCTAATAAAGCGGAGTCGGCAGAAAAGCTTATAAGCCATGCTGATAGAGCTCTTTACGCTGGCTGCAAAACAAAAGGTAGAGACAGAGTTGCAGTATATGAAATATAAATAAAAATCTTCATAATATCTTCATTTTGAGTGGGTACAATATAGATAAATGATAAGTTGAGGAGGAATTCAAAATGGAGATATTAAAATTTATATTTAGTAGGGAATATAGAGCAAAGGTTGTAAATGCATTTACGGAAGAAGTTATTTCACTGTGTTACGAAGCAGAAAAATCTATTTTTGAATTATATAGTCACAATGAAGAAAATATTGATAATATGGAAAAAGCTTCATAATAAATGCCGGTGTAAACCGGCATTTATACATTACATGATGGATTTATAGTATAATAGAATTAAGTAAGATGAATAAATTTAATTTTTATGATATTATAAATTGTAAAGGTGGGATGAAATTGATAGATTTCTAACAATATTTGTTAAGTGGCACTATTTTTTTTAATAATCAACTATTTGCTGTAGGCGGGCAATAATTGATATTAGCGCATTTAATGGCTATAATATTAAAAACGCTTAAATTTACGTTGTTATTATGCTATAATATCTATTAAAGTCTAATGAGGAGGAAAAAACATGTTAAAAGGTGTTGCAGCATCACCGGGTATTGCAATAGGCAAAGTATTTTTATACACAAAAAAGTTTGCTGAAATTAACACCCGAAATATCGATGAATCTATGGTAAAAGATGAAATCGCAAAATTTGAAAATGCAATTAAATTAACAAAAGAACAAATAGAGAAAATTAAAGAGAAGACAGAAAGGGAGTTTGGCAAAGATAAAGCTGAGATTTTTGAGGCACATCTTATGCTGGCAAATGACCCAGAGCTTTATGACTCTGTAATAAATATGATTAAAAATGAATATGTGACAGCTGATAATGCGGTAAACCATGTAATAGAACAGCACGCTTCTATGATGGAATCTTTAGATGACAAGTACCTAAAAGAGCGAGCTGTTGATTTAAGAGATGTAGGAAGCAGGATAATAAATAATCTTCTGGGTATAGTAAATGTGAATTTATCGGAGCTGGATGAAGATGTGATAATAATTGCTAAAGATTTGACGCCATCAGATACTGCGACTATGAAAAAAGATAAAGTATTGGGGTTTGCTACGGATGTTGGTGGCAGGACATCACATACAGCAATTATGGCTCGTTCTTTAGAGATACCAGCAGTAGTTGGTACTGGAAATGTCACACAGAATGTAGCTGGCGGTGAGATTGCTATTGTGGATGGAAACGAAGGCATAGTGATAATAAATCCAAGCGACGATATTCTTAAAGAATATGAAGATAAATTAAATAAATACAAAATTAGAATTGAAAAGTTAAAAGAACTTAAAGATCTGCCTGCCGTGACAACAGATGGAAAACAATCTATGCTAGTTGCAAATATCGGTACACCTAAAGATGTAGAGGGCGCTTTGAAAAATGGAGCTGAGGGTATAGGCTTATTTAGAACTGAATTTTTGTACATGAACAGAAATGATTTTCCAAGTGAAGAAGAACAGTTTGAAGCGTATAAATATGTAGCTGAGAAGATGAATGGAAAACCTGTTACAATAAGGACTTTGGACATCGGCGGCGATAAAAAATTACCTTATCTAAATATGCCGGATGAAATGAATCCATTTTTAGGCTATAGAGCAATAAGGCTTTGCCTTGATGAAAAAGAGATGTTTAAAACCCAGCTTAGGGCTTTGCTCAGGGCCAGTGCCTATGGAAACATCTTGATAATGTATCCAATGATTTCTTCTGTTGTTGAAGTTAGAAAAGCAAATGCGATTTTAAATGAGGTAAAAGAAGAACTGGATACAAAAGGCATAAAATACGATAAAAATATAAAAGTTGGCATAATGGTGGAGATACCGTCTGCAGCCGTAACCGCTGATATATTAGCTAAAGAAGTTGATTTCTTTAGTATAGGCACAAACGATCTGTGCCAGTATACGCTTGCAGTTGATAGAATGAATGAAAGAATAAAGGATTACTATAAGCCGTTTAATCCTGCAATATTAAGACTTATTAAAAATGTAATAGATGCATCCCACAAAGAAGGAATATTTACTGCTATGTGCGGTGAAATGGCTGGTGACCCCCTTACAACAGTTATTCTTTTGGGACTGGGTCTTGATGAATTTTCAATGAGCGCAAGCTCTATACCAAATATAAAGAACATAATACGAAATATATCTTACGAGAAGGCAAAAGAGTTTACAGAAATGGTTTTGAACATGTCGACACCTGACGAAATTGAAGATGCGTCAAGAAAAATTTTATACGATATAATTGGTGAATGATTGAAAACCTCTGGTAATATAATAATATACCAGAGGTTTTTTTAAAAAAATTTTTAAATATAAAAAGGAAATTTAAGATAAGTATAGAATTATAATATTAAAGCAATAAGATAGGGGGATATATATGAAAGATTATAAAACGCAACAAATAAGAAATGTTGGATTGGTTTCCCACGGTGGAGCTGGAAAGACGACGCTGACAGAAGCATTGCTGTACAATGCAAAAGCCATAGATAGGATTGGGCGCGTAGAAGACGGAACAACAGTATCTGATTATGATCCTGAGGAAATTTCGAGACAATTTTCAATATCTACTTCTGTAATTCCGATTGAATGGAAAGATTACAAGTTAAATGTTCTTGACACACCAGGATATTTTGATTTTTTTGGTGAAGTTATAAGCGGTTTAAAAGCTGCCGATAGTGCTGTATTAGTTGTTTGTGCTGCCTCAGGGGTTGAAGTTGGCACTGAAAAATCGTTTCACATACTAGAAGAGGAAAATCTCCCCGCAGTAATATTTATAAATAAAATGGATAGAGAAAATGCTGATTATTATAAGACATTAAATCAGTTAAGAGATAAATTTGGAAACAAAGTTGTGCCGATGACGCTTCCAATAGGAAGTGAACACAGTTTCACAGGTTATGTAGACCTTATTAGAAATAAAGCATACGTTTACAGTCAAAAAGGCATTGAAGAAGCTGATGTGCCTAAAGATATGGAAGAAAATGTATTAAAATTAAGAGAGGAGCTTATAGAGGATATTGCTGAGAATGATGAGGCACTGATGGAAAAGTTTTTTGCAGGAGAAGAACTTTCAAAAGATGAACTTCTTCATGGATTAAAAGAAGGAGTAAAAAGCAGGGATATTTTCCCGGTTGTCTGCGGTTCAAGCTTAAAAAATATAGGTATAGATGTATTATTAAATATAATGACAGATGTTTTGCCATCACCTGATGAGGTCAATAAATTTGGCGCTGTATCTGATGTAAATAAGCCGTATTCAGCATTTGTATTTAAGACGATAGCAGATCCATTTGTTGGCAAGCTGTCAATCTTCAGAGTGCTATCTGGCTCTATCACATCTGATTCAACTGTATTCAATGGTACAAAGAAAGCAAATGAAAAAATTGGTCAGCTTTATATACTAAGAGGGAAAAAACAGATGCCTGTTTCAAAACTTGTTGCTGGCGATATTGGAGCATGTGCAAAATTGCAATTTACCATGACAGGCGATACTCTACGCGATCCGGCAAATCAGGTAGAATTTGGACCGATTTCATTCCCTGAACCAACTCTGGCATTGGCAATCGAGCCTAAAGCGAAAGGTGATGAAGATAAGATTAGTAATGGACTGCAGAGGCTTCAGGAAGAAGATCAGACATTTAAAGTTGAAAAGAATGTAGAAACAGGACAGGTTATAGTGTATGGCATGGGTGAGCAGCATATAGAGGTACTATCTAAAAAATTGCAAAGCAAATTTGGCGTAGAATGCGTTCTTACAGAGCCCATAATACCTTATAGGGAAACAATCAAGGGCAAATCGAAGGTGGAAGGCAAACACAAAAAGCAAACTGGCGGGCATGGACAGTATGGTCATGTTTGGATAGAATTTGAACCCTACAAAGAAGGAGAATTTAAATTTGAAGACAAAATATTCGGTGGCGCTGTTCCAAAGCAGTATATTCCTGCAGTTGAAAAAGGGCTTAGAGAATGCATAAAAGAAGGTGTGCTTGCTAGGTATCCCGTTGTAAATATAAAGGCTACTCTTTTGGATGGCTCTTATCATCCTGTAGATTCATCTGAGATGGCGTTTAAAGTGGCTGCATCCATAGCGTTTAAAAAAGGAATGGAGGAAGCAAATCCAGTTTTACTGGAGCCAATAATGCATGTTGAGGTAACAGTGCCTGAGGAGTATATGGGAGATGTCATTGGAGATTTAAATAAAAGAAGAGGCCGCATACTGGGCATGGAGTCTAAAGGAGGGATGGAAGTAGTGACAGCAGAGGTGCCGCAGGCTGAAATGGCTAAGTACGCTACCGATTTGAGGTCCTTAACGCAGGCAAGAGGAGAATTCAAGATGTCTTTTGCTCGTTATGAGGAGGCTCCATCTGTGGTTGCTGAAAAAGTAATAGAAGCCAGAAAAAGAGTTCAGGAGTAAATGCAGAGGGCTTAAGGTGACATACTTAAGCCCTATTTTTAACAATTTGACAGTATTGAGGATGGAAAATGCATAAAAGACAAAACATTAAATAAATTTACATTAAACTACGATTTTTGGAGTATTAATAGTGTATTTTATCTATTTAGCAGTCTAAAGTAATAGATATTCTGATGATTATGATATATAATATTCTTAATATACTGTATACTTTGAGGAGGGTAATAATGGATTTAAGAGAAGAAGCGCTGAAATTGCATAAAGATAATCATGGGAAGATAAGCATTTTAAGCAAGGTTGAAGTAAAAGATTCAAAAGATTTGTCGCTGGCGTATACGCCTGGCGTTGCCGAGCCATGTAAAGAGATACATAAAAACCCTGACATGATATATGACTACACAAACAAAGGGAATTTTGTAGCGGTTGTTACGGATGGTTCTGCTGTATTAGGATTAGGCGATATAGGGGCAATGGCAGGAATGCCTGTCATGGAAGGAAAAGCTGTCTTATTCAAAGAATTTGGTGGAATTGATGCATTTCCAATATGCATTGGGACAAAAGATGTGGATAAAATCGTTGAAACGGTTATAAACATATCGCCAACTTTTGGTGGAATAAATCTTGAAGACATATCGGCACCTAGGTGTTTTGAAATCGAGGAAAGGTTAAAAAAAGCTCTTAAAATTCCTGTATTTCATGATGACCAGCACGGGACGGCTGTAGTTGTATTTGCCGGATTAATCAATGCCTTAAAGATTGTAAACAAAAATCTTAAAAGTATAAAAGCGGTGATAAACGGTGCGGGTGCGGCAGGGATAGCTATTGCAAAACTGCTTATAAGTGCTGGAATCGGCGATGTCATTTTGTGTGACAGAAAAGGCATCATATACGAAGGAAGACAAGACACGGACTCATCGAAAATATCAATAGCTAAAATTACGAATAAGGATAAATTAAAAGGTACATTGAAAGATGCTCTTATTGGTGCTGATGTATTTATAGGAGTATCCGCTCCTAACATTGTAACAAAAGACATGGTAAAGGCAATGAATAATGATGCAATTGTATTTGCACTGGCAAATCCGGTACCCGAGATATATCCGGATGTGGCTAAAGAAGGTGGTGCAAGAGTGATTGGAACAGGAAGGTCTGATTTTCCTAACCAGATAAATAATGTTCTGGCTTTTCCTGGTATATTTAGAGGTGCACTTGAAGTAAGGGCAACGGAAATCAATGAGGAAATGAAGATTCAAGCTGCATATGCTATTGCAAGCTTGGTCTCTGATGAAGAGTTAAAAGAAGATTATATAATACCAAAGGCATTTGACAAAAGAGTAGCTAAGACGGTAGCCGCAAATGTCGCTAAGGCAGCGATGGACACTAAAGTTGCTAATTTAAATGTAGATTTAGTTGAATTAGAGAAAAAATTAAATAAAATTTTATAGTATGAATTAGCCTCCTTTGCTAAAAATATAGTAGAAATTTAAATAAAGGAGGCTTTTTATGTCTTTAAATAGCAGGTTCTCAGAAATATACAACAGTAATTATGAATTTTTCGATGTATATGCTAATATTGACAAAATACTCAGCACATATTCAAAGTCAAAGATGACAGAAAAAAGCGATGAATATATAGATATTTATAATGACTTTTACTGCTATTATAATTCAGGTATAGATGAAAATAAAAGCAGTGACGAGAAAAAATAAACAAATAAAAGTTAATATAAATTAAACGGCATTTAATTAAGATAATTATGGTAAAATAGCTTAAAATTGTTGTTGACGTATCATAAAAAAGGAATAAAATAGTAAGTGAAAGTCAAAGAAAGTCAAAGTAAGAAAAGTGGTGATGGGATGGCTAGGTTAAGCGATTTGATTGAAGATTTCATAAAAAGCTTAATTGAAGAAGCTGATGAAGAATATGTAGAAATCAAAAGAAATGAGCTTGCTAACATTTTTAATTGTGCACCATCACAGATTAACTATGTACTTGAAACAAGATTCAATCTATCTAATGGATACATTATCGAAAGTAGACGTGGTGGTGGTGGATATATAAAAATAATAAAAAGACCCGTTTCAAAGGATTGGATGTCAAAACTTATTTCAGATATAGGGGATAATATAACAGAAAGCAAAAGCAGACTTTATATTGATACTTTATTAGAACATAATTTAATAACCGAAAGGGAAGCTGCATTGATGAAGTCTGTATTAAACGAAAAGATTTTGCCTGTATCGCAATATGAAAAACCAATATTGAGGGCAATACTTTTAAAAGTCATGCTTGCAGAACTTTCAAATAATTTAATTAATAAGGAGTGATTGAAATGTTGTGCGACAAGTGCAAAGAAAGACCAGCTACAGTTCATTATACGCAAATAATTAATGGTGTAAAGACGGAGATGAATCTATGCGAACAATGTGCCCAGGAAGAAGGTTTATTAAACAGCGAAACTTTCTCTCCATTTGTAAATTTTGCACCATTTTCTGTGCAGGACTTGCTGGCTGGACTTATGAATTTTCTGCCTAATACCGGAAACACTTATGTAGAAGAGCAATTGAAGTGCAATAATTGTGGCATGAAATATGATAGATTTAAAGAAACAGGAAGGCTTGGATGCAGCAGATGTTATGATTCATTTGCAGATGAATTGAATCCACTTATAAGGAGAATTCATGGAAGTATTGGACATAGAGGGAAGATTCCAAGAAAAACAGGTGGCGCTTTAAGGGCAAAGAGGGAAATAGAGGAGTTGAAAGCAAAGCTTGAAAAAGCAGTAAAAGAGGAAGCCTTTGAAGAAGCAGCCAAATTAAGGGATAAAATCAGAGAACTAGAGAAAAAGTACGGAAAGTAGGTGGCAGAAATGTTTGATCACGATAATGATGTTGTGATATCCAGCAGAATCAGACTTGCTAGGAATTTAAGTGATATTCCTTTTCCGTCCGTTATGACGGAGAGTGAAGCAGACAAAGTGAAGGAATTGGTGAAAAAGGCCATATTTGACAGCAAGACAATCCTTTCAACACAGTTTTCTGAATACGACATGAAAAAAATAACTCCTTTAGAGAGGCAGTCTCTTGTCGAAAGACACTTGATAAGTCCCGATCTTGCTCAGAATACAAAAAATGGCAGTGCCCTTATTAAAAATGATGGTACTATCAGTATACTGATTAATGAGGAAGACCATTTAAGGATACAGACGATTTTTAACGGTCTTAATTTGAAAGAAGCTTGGGATCTGGCTGATAAGATAGATGATTTGATAGAAGAAAACTTAAGTTATGCTTTTAATGAAAAATTAGGTTATCTTACAGCATGCCCTACGAATGTTGGAACAGGTATAAGAGCATCTGTAATGGTGCACCTTCCGGCTCTTACAATAACAGGCCAAATAGGAAATATACTTAACTCTGTGTCGAAAATCGGCATAGCTGTAAGAGGAATGTACGGAGAAGGCACTCAGTCATTAGGTGATATTTATCAGATATCTAATCAGGTTACTTTAGGGCAGAGTGAAATTGAGATAATTGAAAATTTAGAAGGAATTGTAAAACAGATTATAAACAATGAAAGAAAAGCTAGAGAAGATCTGTATAAGAGGAGAAAAGTACAAATTGAAGACAGGATAGGAAGAGCATATGGACTTCTGACAAATGCAAAAGTCATGTCGACGCAGGAATTTATGAGGCTTATTTCAGATGTAAGGTTAGGTGCTGTTTTAAACATTATAAACATAGACATTCAAAAAATAGATGAAATAACAACACATATTCAGCCAGGAAATTTACAAAAAATAATAGGGAAGCAGTTGGAACCATATGAGAGAGATGTAAAGAGAGCTGAATATGTATCAAAATTAATCAGAAGTTAATATAACAGGAGGTGCATTGTAATGGCAATGTTTGGAAGATTTTCAGAGAAGGCACAGAAAGTGCTTTATCAGGCACAAGAGGAGGCACGTTCTCTCTATCACAATTATGTGGGAACAGAGCACATTCTTTTAGGTCTTATTAAAGAAGAAGATGGAATAGCATCGAGAGTTCTTAAAAATCTCGGTGTAACGTATGATGATATAAGGGCAAAGGTAGAGACTTTGATTGGAATGGGCAATGTACCAGGAGATGTTGTGGGATATACTCCTAGAGCAAAGAGGGTTTTAGAGCTTAGTTTTGCTGAGGCCAGGAGATTTAATACGAATTATATTGGTACAGAGCACATTTTATTAGGGTTAATAAGAGAAGGCGAAGGTGTAGCAGTAAGGATATTGATGGAGTTAGGTGTGGATTTTAACAGAGTTAGAGAAGAGATAGTAAAGATGGTCAGTGAAGAACCTTCTGGTGCCGCAAATAAGGCACAAAGGGCTAAAAATACTAATACACCTAATTTAAACCAGTTTGGAAGGGATCTAACGGATCTCGCTAGAGAAGGGAAGTTGGATCCAGTTATAGGGCGTGAAAAAGAAATAGAAAGAGTAATACAGATATTAAGCAGAAGAACTAAAAATAACCCATGTCTTATAGGAGAGCCTGGAGTTGGAAAAACAGCAATTGCTGAAGGATTGGCGGAAGCAATTGAAAGCGGTACAATACCAGAAATCCTTAAAGGTAAACGTGTTGTAACTTTGGATATGGCTTCAATGGTTGCAGGCACAAAATATAGAGGAGAATTTGAGGATAGGCTAAAAAATGTTTTAAATGAAGTCATAAAGGCAGGAAATGTCATACTGTTCATAGATGAGTTACACACAATAATAGGAGCTGGTGCTGCTGAGGGCGCAATAGATGCATCCAATATTTTAAAACCTGCCCTTGCAAGAGGAGAAATACAAGTAATAGGTGCGACGACTATAGATGAGTATCGGAAATACATTGAGAAAGACCCAGCGCTCGAAAGAAGATTTCAACCTATAATGGTTGAAGAGCCGTCTGTAGAAGAAACGATTGAAATATTAAAAGGGCTTAGAGATAAATATGAGGCACACCACAGAGTAAAAATTACGGATGAAGCTATTGAGGCTGCTGCAAAACTTTCACACAGGTATATAACAGATAGATATCTGCCTGACAAGGCTATAGATCTTATAGATGAAGCTGCATCAAGGGTAAGATTAAAAACAGTTACAGCTCCACCAGAGATAAAAGAGTTAGAAGAAAAATTAAATATGTTGAATAAGGATAAAGAAGAGGCAATTAGAACGCAAGAGTACGAAAAGGCTGCTAAAATAAGGGATGAAGAGCAAAAGATAAAAGAACAGTTGGAGAATTTAAAATCAAAGTGGCAGCAGAATTCATTGGTAAAAGATAAAAGCGTCGGTGCTGAGGAGATTTCTCAGATTGTATCACTGTGGACTGGAATTCCAACACAAAAATTGGCTCAAGAAGAGTCAGAGAGGCTTCTGCATTTAGAGGAAATACTCCATAAACGTGTTATTGGTCAAAACGAGGCAGTTGACGCTGTAGCAAGAGCAATAAGGAGGGCAAGAGTTGGATTAAAAGATCCTAGAAGACCTATCGGATCGTTCATATTCTTGGGACCAACTGGTGTTGGCAAGACAGAGCTTAGCAAAGCATTAGCCGAAGCCATGTTTGGCGATGAGTCAGCAATAGTTAGAATAGATATGTCAGAATATATGGAAAAATTCTCTGTTTCAAGGCTTATTGGCTCACCTCCTGGATATGTAGGATATGAAGAAGGCGGAGAACTTACAGAGAAAATAAGAAGGAAACCATATTCTGTGATTCTCTTTGATGAGATTGAAAAGGCGCATCCTGATGTCTTCAATATACTTCTGCAGATTTTAGACGATGGAAGGCTAACGGATTCAAAAGGCAGGACAGTAGACTTTAAGAATACGCTTATAATAATGACTTCTAATGTTGGTGCACAGCTTATAAAGAAGCAGACAACTTTAGGATTTATGCCTGAAGGCGAAGAGAATAAGGCATCATACGAAAAGATGAAAGAAAACATCTTAGATGAGCTTAAAAAGTCATTTAGGCCTGAGTTTCTAAACAGGATAGATGATATTATCGTATTCCGTCAATTGACACAGGACGACATAAGAAAAATTACTGATTTGATGATAGCTGATTTAAATAAGAGACTGAAGGACAATAATATTAGCCTTGAATTTACAGATGATGCTAAAGAGGAGCTTTTAAAAGAAGGCTATGATGTAACGTATGGTGCAAGACCTTTAAGAAGGGCTATACAAAAAGTTGTTGAAAGTGAGCTTTCAGAATTGATGTTGAAAGGTGAAGTAAAATCCGGTGATAAAATTTTAGTGAAGCTGAAAGACGGAAAATTTGATTTTACTAAAGTGTAAATTGATTTTTGGGATGCCCTCGTCAGCGAGGGTGTCCTATTTTTATTGCATTCTATGTTATAATAAATATAGATTAAATTGGAAAGTCGGTGGCAAAGTGAAGAAGGAAAAGACTAAGTTTGTATGTCAGCAATGTGGATTTGAAAGTGCAAAATGGATGGGCAGATGCCCTAACTGCGATGAATGGAATTCGTTTGTAGAAGAGGTTGAGAAAGAAGATGATAAAAAGTCGCAGCAGGGGTTATTAACATCAAAAGTGGAGCTTTTGAAAGATGTAGAAGCAAAAGATGAAGACCGCATAAAGACAGGTATTGGCGAATTTGACAGGGTGCTGGGTGGCGGTATAGTGCAGGGTTCATTAGTCTTAATAGGTGGTGAACCTGGGATTGGTAAGTCCACAATGCTTTTACAGGTTTCGGATATTATGTCTAACTTCACAAAAGTTCTTTATGTGTCGGGTGAGGAATCATCAAGGCAGATAAAGCTAAGAGCTGACAGAATTATAGGAGGAAAACAGGATATATATTTTTTGGCTGAGACAAACATAAATAATGTTGAAAAGCATATAGAAAAAATATCACCGGGTTTTATGATAATTGATTCTATACAAACTATGTATGCGGAAGAAAGCACAACTATACCAGGAAGCGTATCTCAGGTAAGGCAAGTTACTCAGCACCTTATGAGGCTTGCAAAGCAAAATGGAATAACCACATTCATAATAGGACATGTTACAAAAGAAGGTTCTATAGCAGGTCCAAGAGTATTAGAGCATATGGTAGATACCGTATTGTACTTTGAAGGTGATAGAACACAATCGTTTAGAATATTGAGAGCATATAAGAATAGATTTGGATCTACAAATGAAATAGGTGTATTCGAAATGGAATCTCAAGGCCTTAAAGAAGTAAAAAACCCATCTGAGGTGCTTCTTTCTAACAGAGATTTAAATGCGCCAGGTTTAGCTGTGATAAGCTCAATGGAAGGTACAAGGCCGATTCTTCTAGAAGTTCAATCGCTTATATGCCACACTAATTTCGGATTGCCCAGAAGAATGTCTATAGGGATAGATTACAACAAATTTGTCCTTCTGCTGGCTGTTGTAGAGAAAAAGTGTGGAATCAATCTTTCACAATCAGATGTATATTTAAATATTGCAGGAGGATTAAAGGTTCAGGAACCTGCAGCAGATTTAGGAATTGTATCAGCAGTAATGTCAGGCTATTTAAATGTGCCAATTTCTAATGATATCTGCTTTTCCGGTGAAGTAGGTTTAACAGGCGAGGTTAGAGCAGTAAGCAATTTAGAAAGAAGAATCAGTGAAGCAAAAAAGATGGGATTTAAAACAATATTCGTTCCATACATGAAAATGGAGAAAACCGAAGGGATAAATGTAATAAGAATTAAAAACATTATTGAATTGATGGACATCTTTAAAAATTAAAAAAGTGGGTTTTACCCACTAAAATTACAGCATATTAAAAACTCCCAGCGTATTTAGCTCTTTATCTTTTTTAAGCAGAATATCGTAGAAATTTAAACCAAGTGTATTACAAAGCGCAATTGTATAAAATATGTTGTTACCGATTTCTGTTTCTAAGACTTCTCTGCAGTTATCACACAGTTCTCCATCAACGTGTGTTTTAATATACTTATGTGCATCTTCGATAGTTGCGTCTTCAGGTATTTCTTGCTTTTGAGCATTAATTTTTAAACATCCACACTCTGTTACTGATTTTGCTACTGCCCTGTTGACTCTGGCACTGCTTTCTTGAATTTTTGTTAAAATATCGAGAATGCTCTTGTGACGAATTAGGAATTCTTCTACTGTATTTTGTAGATCATCGACTATTATATCCTTCATGGTTATGCCCACTCCCGTTTTTTAAAATCTTAGATTAATTATATACTTGTAAATGTTGTGTTGTCAATATTTACACGAAATAACATTTATAACATGATGAAATTTTTTGTAAATTGACAATGTTTATCTATTAGTAGTATACTTTTATTGAAGAAGCGCTATACATGTAAAATTTGCTATGTATTTTTTTATAAAATTTCCCCATTGACTTATATTTAATGACATATTTGATAATAATAGAAATGGAGGTGAATATATGCTTTATAAAATAGTAAGAGGGATTATTTCATTAGTAGGTTTTGGACTTGGATTTGAAGCAATTTATTTATCGATTGCGGTTTTAAATCTTCAAAAGCTAATAAATTTGAGATTAACAGGCATTACATCAGTTGTAATATACACTGTTGGTGCTGTTATAGGTGGAATTATATTTTTCATTCTTTCTCCTAAACTTATTAAATGGGGAAAAGATTTTGAAACATGGCTTGAAATGGCACTTCAGAAATCACCTATATATGATATTTTAATAGGAGCTTTTGGGCTAATCGTTGGCTTAATTCTGGCAAATCTTATAAGTGCTCCAATTTATCAGCTACCGATTGTTGGTAAAGTCATTCCTATTATTATTAGCGTATTTTTTGGTTATCTTGGAATAAGTATATCATTGAAGAAAAAGGATGAATTTATGAATTTATTTGCGATAGTAAAAAAGATGGGTCAGCAAAAATCGCAAAAGGTAGAAATAAATGAAATTCCTAAAATTCTTGATACAAGTGTTATAATTGATGGTAGAATATTTGATATTTGTAAGACGGGATTTGTAGAAGGACCCCTTATAATCCCCAATTTTGTTCTTGAGGAATTAAGGCACATAGCAGACTCATCCGATTCCTTAAAGAGAAACAGAGGAAGGAGAGGGCTTGATGTCCTAAATAAAATACAAAAAGAACTTGATATGAAGGTCCAGATCATAGATAAAGATGTTGATGCATCTGAGGTAGATACTAAGCTTTTGAGGCTTGCCAAGATGATGAATGGAAAAGTCATAACAAATGACTATAATCTCAATAAAGTAGCGGAGTTTCAAGGTGTTCCAGTGCTTAATATAAATGAGCTGTCAAATGCCGTTAAACCTGTTGTACTACCTGGAGAAGAAATGGTTGTACAGGTAATAAAGGATGGAAAAGAGTCAGGGCAGGGGATAGCATATCTTGATGACGGTACGATGATAGTAGTAGATGGTGGAAAAAAGCACATAGGCGATACTTTAGATGTATTGGTTACAAGTGTGTTACAGACTGCTGCTGGTAGAATGATATTTGCAAAACCGAAGCAATCAGACCAGGAAAAAGCTATGTAGTTTTATCAGGCATTTTCTCTATTAGAGAATGCCTTTTTTATTTTGTTAATAGCGGAAAGACACTGATTGTGATATAATTTTACCAGTATATTTTATTTAGAGGGTGCATTATGTTTATTAGTGTGATAATAGTTGCTGCTGGTAAAGGCAAAAGAATGGGAACAAAATTAAATAAAGTTTTTTTAAATTTGAATGGAAAACCAGTTCTCTATTACACTATAAAGGCTTTTGAAAATGTTGATGAAATTGATGAGATTGTTTTAGTGGTGTCTGAACCGGATTTGGAATTTTGCAAAAGTGAAATAGTTAATAAATATAATTTTAAAAAAGTTAAGCATATAGTTGTGGGAGGGTCTGAGAGACAAGAATCTGTCTTCATGGGTCTAAAATCGGTAGATAATCGGTGCAATATAGTATTGATACATGATGGCGCTAGGCCCTTTATTGACAGGGTGACATTGCAAAAAGGCATAGAAGAAGCTAAAAGTTACTGTGCTGTAGGCATTGCAGTTCCTGTAAAAGATACAATAAAAGTTGTTGATAATGATAATTTTGTCATTGACACGCCTGACAGGAACCGCCTTATGGCAATTCAGACGCCTCAGATTTTTGACTACAAACTTATATACAAAGCACATTTAAAGGCAATAGAAGATGGATTTTTAGGTACTGATGATACCGTTCTTGTTGAAAGGCTTGGATACAAAGTCAAGCTTGTGGAAGGGAGTTACAGGAATATCAAGATAACTACACCAGAAGATCTAATAATATCAGAGGCTTTCTTGAAGACCATATAATATATCAATAACATTATGCTTTAAAACTCATATAATTATTATAGGAGTATTGTAGTTGAGATTATATGAGGTGATTATAATGAGAAGGCCTCTTGTATTTGTACACGGAATTTTTGGTTCAATATATGTTCCCACACTTGTTGGGAAAGCATGGGGATTTGGACCTGCAGGTTATATATACGATTCGTTTATTAACAATCTTAAAACGTTAGGATACACAGAAGGGAAAAACCTGTTTATATGTTATTATGAGTGGTGGAAAGATATACCTGAATGTGTAAATACGCTTATGTCCAAGATTAATGAGGCAAAAATAAAAAACAATTGTGATAAAGTTGATGTTGCATGCCACAGCATGGGTGGTTTATTATTGCGAAGTTATGTTCAAGGAGATTTTTACAGAAATGATGTAGACAAAATCATATTTTTGTCATCGCCTCATTATGGTGCTGCTAATGCATATTATGCATGGGAAGGTGGAGCAGTCCCACCTGATAATGACGAAGATTTTTTAAATATACTTTTAAGAGGTTTTATATGGGCAATAGGCAAAATAAAAGGTGAAAAAGATGAGCTTATGATAATTAGAAAATACATTCCATCCATAAAATGCCTCTTACCAACTCATGAGTATGGAAACTATGTTTTTAAATATCCAATTAAAAACAATAAAATATTATTTAAAAATATACTTTATATGAAGGAGCAGAATGATTTTTTAAATGAATTAAATTATTCTATTGATAGATTGTATGAAAGAGCGAATGAGATATATGTATTTTCAGGCAATGGAATATACACAAATAAATTTATTCAAGTGACAGAAAGCGATGACGATATTGTATGGCCGGATGGGCGGGCTGTAGGCGTTGTAAGAGATGACAAAGGAGATGGAACTGTATTAATTAAAAGTGCTTTGGGTGTAAATGGAAACCAGCATGTTCTGGATGCAGGACATGGAGGCATATTAAATGCGTCAATACCGGATCTTAAAGAAATATTTGGCGTAGAAGAGGCGCCTAAAGTTAGCCTGTTTGAAAAAATAACATCTTTTGTAAACATTTTGACTGATAGCAAAGTGATTGTATTGGACAGAGGTCAGAAGTTAAAAAAATACAACATTTTTGGAAAGGTGAATTGGTATATGTCTTTTAACGAAGAAGGAGAATATCATTTTTCATCGCCAGACTTTTCAATAAGGTCAATAATGATTCACACAAATAAAGGATTTACTGTTAAAACACTTAAGCCTTCTGGCAGGTATAGAAATAGTAGAATAGATCTTTTTGTTGATAAAAATGGCAATTTTGATATTAAAAGATAAAGGAGTGTTGCTATGAGGGTTGGAATTGGATACGATGTGCACAAACTGGAGGCAGGAAGGAAATTAATATTAGGTGGTGTTCAAATTCCATATGTGAAAGGGCTACTGGGTCATTCTGATGCGGATGTGCTAATACATGCGGTGATTGACGGAATTCTTGGTGCTGCAGGACTTGGAGATATAGGAACGCATTTTCCTGATTCAGAGTGGATTTATAAGGATATAGATAGCACTGTTCTTCTTAAAAAGACTATGGACTTGATTAAAGGCAAATTTGCTATAAATAATATAGATTGTATTGTTGTAGCTCAAGAGCCTAAGATATCTCCATATAAAGATGCCATAGCGAGAAACTTGTCGAAAGTGTTAAATATAGGAATTGACAGAGTTAACATTAAAGCCAAGACTGAAGAAGGGCTTGGATTTACAGGAAGAAAAGAAGGAATATCGGCTTATGCAATTGTAAGCCTTATTGAAAAATGTATTGACAGTTAAAATTAAATTAAATAAAATACAAACATGATAAATATTAGGAGGTAAACGATGAGACTATCACAATTACTTATACCAACATTAAGAGAAGTTCCGGCAGAAGCGGAGATACCAAGTCATACACTTATGTTAAAAGCTGCTATGATGAGAAAGCTTGCATCAGGCGTATATATCTATCTTCCTCTTGGAAAAAGAGTACTTAAGAAGATTGAAGAAATAGTAAGAGAAGAAATGGATAGAGCAGGTGCACAGGAAGTACTTATGCCTGCTATCATACCTGCGGAACTTTTAAAAGAATCTGGAAGATGGGATGTGTTTGGACCTGAGATGTTTAAGCTAAAAGACAGAAATGATAGAGAGTTTTGTTTGGGACCCACACATGAAGAAGTATTTACGGATCTTGTGAGAAATGAAGTGAAGTCATATAGACAGCTTCCGCTGACTATATATCAGATACAAACGAAGTACAGGGATGAGAGACGTCCTAGGTTTGGAGTCATGAGATCTCGTGAGTTTATTATGAAGGATGCGTACAGCTTTGATGTGGATTGGGATGGACTTGATGCTTCTTTTGACAAGATGTACGATGCTTACTGCAGAATATTTGATAGATGCGGATTGAAGTACACAGTTGTTGAAGCAGACTCAGGTGCGATGGGCGGAAAAGACTCGAAAGAGTTCATGGTAACTTCAAGCGTAGGGGAAGCTGTAATAGCGTACTGCGATAGCTGTGGATATGCTGCAAATGAGGAAAAAGCTGAATGTACTGTAGAGCATAAAAGCGATGAGGAAATAAAGCCATTAGAAAAGATATATACGCCAGATGTAAGGACAATTGATGAGCTCGTATCATATTTAGACATAAAAGCAGATAAATTTGTTAAAACATTAATATATACGTATAAAGATAAAGTTGCAGCTGTGCTTTTAAGAGGAGATAGAGAAGTAAATACTGTGAAGTTAGCAAATTTACTTAAAGTAAATGAAAATGATATAGATTTTGCAGATGAAGAAACCGTAAGGAGTGTGACAGGCGCAAATGTAGGATTTGCTGGTCCTATTGGGCTTAAAGGAGATGTCCTTTTGATAGCTGATGCGGAGGTACCTATGATGAAAAACATCATCGTAGGTGCAAATGAAACAGATTACCATCTGAAAAATACCAATTACGGGAGAGACTTTAAGGCAGATGTGGTGTCAGACATTAGAAAAGTCGTAGATGGTGATAAATGTCCTAGATGCGGGAATCCTTTAAAACTTGAGAGGGGTATTGAAGTAGGACACATATTTAAGTTAGGGACAAAATACTCTGATGCACTTGGTGCAAATTACATTGATGAGAATGGAAATGAAAAGCCTATGATAATGGGATGTTATGGCATTGGGTTAAATAGGATTGCTGCTGCCGCAATAGAACAAAATCACGATGATAAAGGTATTATTTGGCCTATGTCTATAGCTCCATATCATGTCATTGTTGTGCCAGTCAATGTCTCTAACGATGCACAAAGGAATTTGGCAGAAAAAATATACGATGAATTAAGCAAGGCTGGCATTGAGACGCTGATAGATGATAGGGATTTAAGGGCAGGAGTTAAGTTTAATGATGCTGATCTATTGGGAATACCTATAAGGATAACAGTAGGTAAAAAGGCTTCGGACAACATTGTTGAGTTAAAACTTAGAAGAGATGAAAATTCAATTGAATTAAATTATGATGAAGTGGTAAATAAGGTTAAAGAACTGATTATTAATAGTATATAGGAGCTAAATGCTCCTTTTTTATTCGCATAATATTTTGCGATTAATAAAAAAATAAAGTAGAAAGGAGTGGTTGCATGTCGATTTACATAATGGGCATTTCCGTTGATAAAAGATCAGATTTTGCACCTAAAGTTCAAGAGGTGTTGACTAAACACGGTCAAAATATATTGGCGAGATTCGGAATACATGATGACAGCGATGATAACGGGCTTATAACATTGAATGTACGAGGCGATGAAAACTATATAAATGAATTTTCAAAGGAACTTACAAGTATTCCGTCTGTCAAAGTAAATCATATGACTGTTAAATGATTTGCTTGGGGTGGCGCATGCTACCCCTTTGCAAACAATTTTAGTAATGATGTATTGTAAGAATGACATAAAATTTGTATAATGTATATGATGAATACAAAAGATGGAGATGGCTATATGGAGAAAAGAGTTAGATTTGCACCAAGTCCTACAGGTGCGATTCATATTGGTAATATACGTACGGCTTTGTTTAATTATCTATTTTCAAGAAGCGAAAGTGCCAAGCTGATATTAAGGATAGAAGATACGGATTTGACTAGGTCGTCAAAAGATTTTGAAAAGCTCATCTTTAAAGAGTTAAATTGGCTTGGCATTGAGTGGGACGAAGGGCCTGATAAACCTGGTGATTATGGACCTTACAGACAAAGCGAAAGGCTTCATATTTATAGACAATATGCAGAACAACTTATAAAAGAAGGTAAGGCGTATAGATGTTACTGTACACCTGAAGAACTGGATAAAGATAGGGAAGAGTCTGTTAAAAGAGGCGACATACCGAGGTATTCGGGAAGATGCAGACATTTGACTAAAGAACAGGAAGAGGAATACTTAAGACAAGGTAGAAAACCATCCATCAGGTTTATCATACCTGATGATGTTATAATAGCGTTTGATGATATGATAAAAGGGAGAATAGAGATTAAATCAGATACACTGGGTGGAGATATGATAATAGTTAAATCTGATGGCATGCCCACTTACAATTTTGCAGTTGTAATTGATGATACTCTTATGAAGATCTCGCACGTTATAAGAGGGGAAGACCACATTTACAATACACCGAAGCAGCTGCTTATATATGAAGCATTAGGTTTTAAACCGCCCGTATTCGCGCATGCGCCACTCATCTTAGGGCCAGATAGGACTAAGCTGTCAAAGAGGCATGGCAATACTTACATTGGACAGTATAGAGAGATGGGTTATCTTCCTGAGGCCATGTTTAACTTTTTATCGCTTTTAAGCTGGTCGCCTGAGGATAATGTCGAGTTGATGTCAAAAGATGAAATAATCAAAAAGTTTAATTTCAATAAAATTCACAGTGCAAATCCTGTGTTTGACATTGAAAAGTTAAACTGGATGAATCAGCATTATATTCAAATGAGTTCTGTAGATAGAATAGTAGACCTAGCAATACCATATTTTAAAGAAGCAGGTTATATCAAAGATGTTGATGATAAGACTTATGAATGGTTAAAAAAGGTAGTGTCTCTTTTTAAAGACGGTCTACATTATGTTGCAGAATTAAAAGACAAAGCGAAAATGTTTTTTGATGATGATATTGAATATGACGATAATCTAAAAGACGATATATTATGTGGCGATGCAATGAAAGTTTTGAAGAGCTTCAAAGAAGAGATCGAAAATATGGAAGATATCAGTGAAGAGTCTGTTAAAACATTGCTTAAGATGTTGCAGAAGAAGATAGCGGTTAAAGGCAAAGCATTTTTCATGCCTATAAGATTTGCTATAACAGGACAGGATCATGGACCAGAACTTGTAATGATAATTCCTCTTTTAGGTAAACAAAAGATATTATACAGGATTGATAAAGCGATGAAATTAATATCGTAAATGTGATGAGTGGGAGAGTAGCATAGTAGATTCCAAAAGAGAGGAGCTGTCATGGGCTGAAAGCAGCTTCTGGATATATTGTGTGAAGTGCACCCATGAGCTATACGCAATTAAGCGTACGGGTATCCGTTATAAATACAAGTGGAGTTTACTCAATCAGAGTGGAACCGCGAGCCCCCTCGTCTCTGGATGATGGGGGATTTTTTTACCATTTATTTAATTTTTTTCAAAGGGAGATTGATTTTAATGTTTAAAACATTGAAGGAGGATATAAAAGTAGTATTTGAAAGGGATCCTGCAGCCAAAAGCGTTTTGGAAGTGGTTTTATGCTATCCAGGATTTCATGCTATAATTATGCATAGAATTGCTCACTATCTATACAATAGGAAACTATTGTTATTATCAAGGCTTATATCGCAATTTAACAGATTTTTCACGGGAATTGAAATACATCCTGGCGCAAAAATAGGTAGGGGATTTTTCATAGACCATGGCATGGGGGTAGTGATAGGGGAGACTACAGAGATAGGTGATAATGTAACACTGTATCAGGGTGTTACACTGGGAGGTACTGGAAAAGATAAAGGAAAAAGGCACCCTACAATAGGAAACAATGTTGTAATAGGAAGTGGTGCTAAAGTTTTAGGTCCTATCAAAATAGGCGATAATACAAAAATAGGGGCAGGTGCTGTTGTACTGCACGACGTTCCGCCTAATTGTACTGTTGTAGGTGTTCCGGGACATTGCGTGAAAAAAGATAATATAAAGGTCAAGTCAGCTTCAAAATTAAATATTGACTTAGAGCACGGTAAGTTACCTGATCCTATAGAGGACGAAATCAGAAGTTTGAGAGCTAGGATAAAGAAACTGGAGTCTTATATGAATAACATGGAGGATGATAGAGATGAAGATATATAATACATTAACGAGAAAAAAAGAAGAGTTTGTTCCTTTGAATGATAATATTGTAAACATGTATGTATGTGGTCCAACTGTGTATAACTTTATACACATAGGAAACGCAAGAGCGTTTATCGTTTTTGATACGGTTAGAAGATACTTTGAATACAAAGGATATAAGGTGAACTATGTACAAAACTTTACTGACATAGATGATAAACTTATCAAAAGGTCTCATGAAGAAAATTCGACTGTCAAGGAATTGGCTGACAGATATATTGAGGAGTATTTTAAAGATGCGGATAGTCTTGGAATAAAAAGAGCTACGGTTCATCCAAGAGCTACCGAAAACATAGATGATATAATCAATTTTGTAAAAAAATTGATAGATAAAGGATTTGCTTACGTATTAAATGGCGATGTGTATTACGACACAACGAAGTTCAAAGAATATGGTAAGCTTTCGCATAAAAATATCGATGAACTAAAAGCAGGAGCGAGGATAGAAGTAAATGAGGATAAAAAAAATCCAACAGATTTTGTTCTTTGGAAAGCTGCTAAAGAAGGGGAGCCTTACTGGGATAGTCCATGGGGAAAAGGTAGGCCTGGCTGGCACATTGAATGCTCTACAATGTCGACAAAGTATCTAGGGAAAACACTAGACATACATGCAGGAGGTCCTGATTTGATATTTCCGCATCATGAAAATGAGATAGCACAAAGTGAAGCTGCTAATGATGCAGAATTTGCAAGATTCTGGATGCATATTGGATATCTAAATATCAATAACGAAAAAATGTCGAAATCAAAAAATAACTTTTTTACTGTGAGGGATATAACAAGCCAATATGATCCGGAAGTATTGAGATTTTTCATGTTGACATCACATTACAGAAATCCAATAAATTTCAGTCATGACCTTCTAGAACAGTCAAAAAGTGGATTTTTAAGGTTAAGCAATACAGTTGACAATCTTAGACATCTTTTAGATGATGCTTTAGACAGGGAGTTAAGTGATGAGGAAAAAGCATATAAAGAGAAATATGATGAATATAAAAAAAGGTTCGAAGAAGCAATGGACGACGATTTTAATACTGCCGATGCAATTTCGGTTCTTTTTGAGATGGTGAGGGATATTAATACAAATATTGATGGAAATTCTCCTAAAGAATTGATAGAATATATATTAGATATATTTTTAAAATTGTCTTCTGTACTTGGTATATCATATAAAAAGCGTGAATTGCTTGATGATGAAATAAAGAAATTGATAGAAAAGCGAGAGGAAGCTAGAAAGGCGAAAAATTGGGCAGAAGCTGATAAAATAAGAGATGAGCTTAAAAAACAAGGGATAGCATTAGAAGATACTCCTAGTGGAGTAAGGTGGAAGAGGATTTAATGGATAGCTTTATTATAAAAAACAATAAAATACTTTCGAAACAAGAGGTTATGAGCTTATCTCCACTTATAATGGCTTTTATTGGCGATAGCGTTTATGATTTATTCATAAGAACGCACATCGCTGTTAAGGGAAATAGGCCTATAAATAAAATTCATAAAGAATGTGTACAATATGTTAAAGCATCATCTCAGTCTGAAATTTTAAAAAAGCTTTATGATATTTTTGACGAAGAAGAAAAGGACATAATAAGGAGAGGACGAAATGTAAAAAGTGCAACTATTCCAAAGCACGCCGGTATTGAAGAATACCGGCTGGCTACTGCATTTGAGGCACTATTAGGATATTTATATCTTTTAGGAAGATACGATAGGCTAGATGAAATACTTAACTGTGCATTAAATATAATATAAATGAGGGTTAGATTATGAAGGAAAATGAAAATATAATATACGGAAGAAATCCTGTTTTGGAAGCTATTAATAGCGGTCGTGAAATTGAAAAAATATATGTATCGAAAAATGCAAAGGGTAATATCTCTAAGATTATAAAAGCAGCAAGGGATAAAAATATAATCGTTTCTACGACAGATAATGGAACTTTGGATAAACTGTCTAATTATGGCAATCACCAAGGAATTGCAGCTTTATGTTCCTTATACAAGTATTATGAAATTGAAGACATACTTGAATACGCGGATAAAAGAGGTGAAAAGCCTTTTATTTTGCTATTGGATGGAATCACAGATACACATAATCTAGGTGCCATAATAAGGACTGCGGAAGCTTTTTCTGCTCATGGTATCATTATACCAAAGAGAAGATCCGCTGTTGTCAATAGTACAGTTGTAAAAACGTCAGCAGGTGCTACCGAATACATTAAAATAGCTAAAGTTTCTAATATAAACAATGCTATAAATAATCTTAAAAAGCAAGGGGTTTGGATTGTTGGAAGCAGTTTAGATGCAGACGTCGATTTTCAAAATGTCGATTATACTGTGCCTGTAGCAGTTGTAATAGGCAGCGAAGGAGGAGGAATGTCTGAGCTTACAAAAAAGAATTGTGATTATATAGCGAAAATACCCATGAGAGGGAATATAAATTCTTTAAATGCGTCGGTTGCGGCTTCTATTTTTATGTACGAGGTTGTAAGACAGAGGATGGGTAAGGCGTGATCTGATGTATATGGTGATTGATGGTTACAATATAATAAACAATTGGCAAGATTTAAAGCTTGAAGCTAAAAGCAGTCTTGAAGATGCTAGGCAGAAATTGATAGATATACTTTTAAATTTTAGAGGGTATACAGGATTTAACATAATATTGGTTTTTGATGCAATGTATGTAAAAGGAAGCCAGCAAAAGCATGAATATTATAGCGGGCTTGAAGTTGTATATACGAAGGAAGGTGAATCTGCCGATAGTTATATAGAAGGAATCATAAAAGATATAATAAAAAATGATAAGGTTGTTGTTGTAACTTCTGACTGGATTTTACAGCAAGTTGTTTTGGGTCAAGGGGCCATAAGAATGTCAGCTAGGGAATTATACGAAGAATTGAATAATTATTTGGAAAACAAGAAGAAATTATATGCAAAAGATGACAAAAAGGATAGTATTGAATCAAGGCTTTCTGAGGAAGTTATAAAAAAACTGCGGAAAATGGCTGAATGATAAAAAATATTCTTGACTATAATCTTTAATAAAAGTATAATTATTATGTGAACTTGGCCTATAAGCGGAGGCGATTTTTGTGAAATCGGGGGCACAAATAGATTTATACAATGTGTTTTCATCAATGGATGAAGGCGATGTCGTAGAAGAAGCCCAGAGGGGCAATGAAGCAGCATTGGAATTTATCATTGATAAGTACTATTCTTTTGTCAAAGCAAAGGCACGTTCCTACTTTTTGGTCGGCGCAGACAAAGAAGATATTGTGCAAGAAGGTATGATTGGGCTGTATAAGGCTATTCGCGATTTCAAAAGTGATAAACTTTCTTCATTTAAAGCGTTTGCGGAACTATGCATAACAAGACAGATGATAACTGCTATTAAGACTGCAACAAGGCAGAAACATATTCCTCTAAATTCTTACGTTTCTCTGAACAAGCCTATCTTTGAAGAAGAATCTGATAGAACTTTGATGGATGTTGTATCGAGTGAGTGTATATCTGATCCTGAAGAGCTAATAATAAACCGAGAGGAATACGTTAACATCGAAAACAAGATTGGAGAAATGTTAAGCGATCTTGAGTGGGAAGTGCTTATATCTTATCTTGACGGCAAATCGTATCAAGAAATTGCTGTTGAGCTTAGAAGACATGTAAAATCAATAGACAATGCCCTCCAGAGAGTCAAGAGGAAGCTTGAAAGGTATCTCGAGATGAGAAATAGTTAACTATTGACATTTTAAAGCTTTTATAGTAAAATTTAAAATCGATGCAAAATAGTGATTGCCCACGTAGCTCAGTCGGCAGAGCGTCGCCTTGGTAAGGCGGAGGTCACCGGTTCAATCCCGGTCATGGGCTCCAATTTTATTTTTTTATATTTAAAACAATAGAAACGCGTGGATGAGTTTATTAAAGTAGGAGGAAAAAAGAAAAATGGCGAAGCAAAAATTTGAAAGAAAGAAACCCCATGCAAACATAGGAACGATAGGGCACGTAGACCATGGCAAAACGACGTTAACATCAGCAATAACAATAGTATTGTCAAAGCAAGGAATGGCACAAGCCACAGCGTATGATGAAATAGACAAAGCACCAGAAGAGAAAGCAAGAGGAATAACAATAAACACAATGCACGTAGAATACGAGACAGAGAAAAGGCACTATGCGCATGTAGACTGTCCAGGGCACGCAGACTACGTAAAGAACATGATAACAGGAGCAGCGCAGATGGACGGAGCGATACTAGTAGTATCAGCAGCAGATGGTCCAATGCCGCAGACAAGAGAGCACATCCTGTTAGCAAGGCAGGTAGGAGTACCATACATTGTAGTATTCCTAAACAAAGCAGACATGGTAGATGACGAAGAATTAATCGAACTAGTAGAGATGGAAGTAAGAGAACTATTAAACGAATATGAATTTCCAGGAGACGACACACCGATAGTAGTAGGCTCAGCATTAAAAGCAATGGAATGCGGATGCGGACAAAGAGACTGTCAGTGGTGCGGCAAGATATGGGAATTAATGGATGTAGTTGACAGTTATATACCGACACCAGAAAGAGATGTAGACAAGCCATTCCTGATGCCAGTAGAAGATGTATTCACAATAACAGGAAGAGGGACAGTAGCGACAGGAAGAGTAGAGAGAGGCAAATTAAAAGTAGGAGACGAAGTAGAGATAATAGGCTTATCAGACGAAAGCAAGAAGACAGTAGTAACAGGAGTAGAGATGTTCAGGAAGACATTAGACGAAGCAGAAGCAGGAGATAACATAGGAGTACTGTTAAGAGGAGTAACAAGAGAGGAAGTAGAGAGAGGGCAAGTATTAGCGAAACCAGGTTCAGTAAAACCGCACACGAAATTTGAAGGACAAGTATACGTGTTAACAAAAGAAGAAGGCGGAAGACATACACCGTTCTTCAATGGATACAGACCACAGTTTTACTTCAGGACAACAGACGTAACAGGAGTAATAGAATTACCAGAGGGCGTAGAGATGGTAATGCCCGGAGACCATGTAACGATGACAATAGAATTAATAACACCGATAGCAATGGAAGAAGGATTAAAATTTGCTATAAGGGAAGGCGGACACACAGTAGGAGCCGGTGTTGTTTCCAAGATTCTTGCTTAATAAAAATGTGCTAATAGCTTAAGCTATTAGCACATAACTATTGTTTTGTCAAGACTTGAAATAATGCGGTCTTTAAGGTAAACTAATAAAGTTGAACGAGATTTTTCAATAGAACTGAAAACACACGGATGAGTGTATATGGAATTAATGATTGCTTATATAGAAGGAGGGAAAAATTATGCCCAAACAGAAAATTCGCATAAGATTAAAAGCTTTTGACCATATGGTTTTAGATCAATCTGCTGAAAAAATAGTTGAAACAGCAAAAAGAACAGGCGCAGAAGTGTCGGGACCGATACCACTTCCGACAGAGAGAGATGTAATTACAATATTGAGAGCGCCACATAAATACAAAGATTCACGAGAACAATTTGAGACGAGGACACATAAAAGGCTTATTGACATATTAAGTCCAACACCAAAAACTGTAGATGCATTAATGAGATTGGATTTACCTGCTGGTGTTGATATAGAGATAAAATTATAACAAATAATAAGAAATTATGACGCGGAAGCGTCCGATGATTTCAGGAGGGTAGAAGATGAAAAAAGCAATACTTGGCAAAAAACACGGAATGACTCAGATATTCGTAGGAAATGAAATGATACCAGTTACAGTTGTAGAAGCAGGTCCATGTGTAGTTGTTCAAAAGAAGACAAAAGAAAATGATGGATACGATGCTATACAAGTTGGCTTTGGCGATGTAAAGGAAAAAAGGCTTATAAAACCTTTAAAAGGCCATTTTGCAAAAGCAAATGTCCCATTCAAGAAATATTTAAGAGAATTTAGATTGGATGATATATCATCATATGAAGTTGGCAGTGAAATAAAGGCTGACATATTCTCAGTCGGTGATAGAGTAGATGTAACTGGTACATCAAAAGGTAAAGGGTTTGCTGGTGTCGTAAAAAGGTACAACGCAAATAGAGGACCTATGTCCCATGGCTCTAAATATCACAGAAGACCAGGTTCTATGGGTGCGAGTTCAGATCCTTCAAGGACATTCAAAGGTAAGAGATTGCCTGGTCATATGGGAAATGAAAGAGTAACGGTACAGAATCTAGAAGTAGTAAAAGTTGATCCTGAGAAGAATTTGCTACTTATAAAAGGTTCGGTACCAGGAATCAGGGGTTCACTTCTGATGATAAGGGACACTGTTAAAAGCAAGTAATGAAAGGAGGAAAATCGATGCCGAAAGTAGCGGTTTACAACATAAATGGTGAACAAATTGGTGAAATGGAATTGAGTGATAATGTTTTTGGCGTTGAAGTGAATGTACCTGTTATGCATGAAGCTGTCTTAAATTATTTGGCAAATCAAAGGCAGGGTACTCATTCAACAAAAAGACGTGGCGAAGTTAGAGGTGGAGGTATTAAGCCGTGGAGGCAAAAAGGCACAGGCAGAGCTCGCCAAGGAAGTATAAGGGCACCACAGTGGATTAAGGGTGGTGTTGTTTTTGGACCGAAGCCAAGAGATTACAGCTACAATATTCCAAAGAAGGTTAAAAGACTTGCGCTAAAGTCAGCATTGTCATCGAAAGTAAGAGATAATGAAATAATAGTCATTGATGATATAAACATTGATGAACCGAAAACTAAAAAAGTTGTCGATATGCTGAAAAAATTTAATGTTAAAAATGCACTGATTGTTATACCTGAAGACAAAAAGAATGTGGTATTATCATCAAGAAACATACCAAATGTTAAGGCAGTGTATGCAAACAGTTTAAACACATATGATGTATTAAAATATGACAGATTCATAATAACAAAAGATGCTGTCAATAAAGTTGAGGAGGTGTATGCTTGATGGATGCTAGAGATGTAATATTGAGGCCGGTTATTTCAGAAAAAAGTATGAATCTAATGAACGAAAGAAAATACACCTTCATCGTAAATAAGAATGCAAATAAGATTCAGATAAAACAAGCTGTTGAAGAATTGTTTGGTGTTGATGTAGAAAAAGTCTATACAATGAATTATATTGGCAAGTTAAAAAGAGTAGGAAGAAATGTTGGTAGAACCAGCAGTTATAAAAAGGCTATTGTTAAATTAAAGCCTAACAGCAAAGGAATTGAATTCTTTGAAGGATTGCAAGCTTTATACAGCAATTTAAGGAGGGAAAACAATGGGAATTAAAAAATACAATCCTACTTCACCTGGTAGAAGACAAATGACTGTCTTGACATTTGAAGAAGTAACAAAAGATAAACCAGAGAAATCCCTGACAGTCAGTCTCAACAAAACAGGTGGGCGTAATGTATATGGCAGGATTACTGTTCGCCACCGTGGCGGCGGTCACAAAAGAAAATACAGGATCATAGATTTTAAAAGAGATAAAGACGGTGTACCAGGCAAAGTAGCTTCAATTGAGTATGATCCGAATAGATCAGCTTATATTGCACTTATTCACTACCTTGACGGTGAAAAAAGATATATTATTGCACCATATGGATTAAAAGTTGGTGACATAGTAGAATCTGGTGAAAATGTTGATATAAAAGTAGGCAATGCACTTCCACTCTACAATATTCCTGTTGGTACGTTTATTCACAATATTGAATTAGTAGCTGGAAAAGGCGGCCAATTGGTGAGAGCGGCTGGTTCAATGGCGCAGTTGATTGCGAAAGAAGGAGATTATGTACAAGTAAGGATGCCATCTTCAGAAGTGAGAAGGATTAGATCAAACTGCAGAGCGACAATTGGACAAGTGTCTAATTTAGATCATGAAAATGTAACGATCGGTAAAGCAGGTAGGTCCAGATGGCTAGGAATCAGGCCGACAGTCAGAGGTTCAGTTATGAACCCAGTTGATCACCCACACGGCGGTGGTGAAGGAAAGGCTCCTATAGGACATCCAGGACCAATGACTCCATGGGGTAAACCAGCTCTTGGTTATAAGACACGTAAGAAAAACAAGTCTACTAATAAAATGATTGTAAAAAGTCGTAAAGCTTAGTTGGGAAGGGAGGCTATAATTTTGAGTAGATCCTTAAAAAAAGGCCCATATGTTGATGAGAAGCTATTGAAAAAAATAGAAGAAATGAACAAGAAAAATGAGAAAAAGGTTTTGAAGACATGGTCAAGGAGTTCCACTATATTTCCTCAGATGGTTGGTCATACTATAGCTGTACATGATGGGAGAAAGCATGTGCCTATATACATTACAGAGGATATGGTTGGTCATAAATTAGGAGAATTTGCTCCAACACGTACATTCCACGGCCATTCAGATACTGAAAAGTCTTCAAAAGTTCAATAGGCAAAGGAGGTAATAGTGTGGAAGCGAAGGCAGTTGCAAAATATGTAAGAATTTCACCTCAAAAAGCTGGCCTTGTTATGAATATGATACGCGGGAAAGATGTCAATGAGGCATTAGCAATACTTAAATTTACACCTAATAAAGCAGCTGGCATTGTAGAAAAAGTATTGAAATCAGCGATTGCAAATGCTGAAAATAATTTTGGACTTGATAGAGATAATCTGTATGTAGCGAAAGCTGTAGCGGATCAGGGTCCAATAATGAAGAGAATGATGCCAAGGGCAATGGGTAGATCAAATTTGATGAGAAGAAGAACGAGCCATATAACAGTAGTTGTCAATGAAAAATAAAAAGGAGGGATAAAATGGGTCAAAAGATTAATCCTCGTGGCTTAAGAGTTGGTGTATCGCAAGATTGGGATGCAAAATGGTTTGCAAAGGATAAAGATTTTAGTGATCTTTTGATAGAAGATATAAAGATAAGAGATTTTATTAAAAATAAGATTTATGCTTCAGGTGTTCCGAAAATTGAAATAGAAAGAGCTGCAAATAGAATAAAGATCGATGTGTATACTGCAAAACCAGGAATGGTAATAGGAAAAGGTGGCGCAGGAATTGAAGAATTGCGGCAGGAAATTGAAAAGATGACTAATAAAAAAGTCATCATAAATATTGTTGAAGTAAAAAATCCAGAACTTGATGCTCAATTAGTAGCTGAAAATATTGCTTCACAGCTAGAAAGAAGGATCTCATTTAGAAGAGCCATGAAGCAGTCAATATCAAGGGCAATGAAACAGGGTGCTAAGGGTATAAAAATAGCATGTTCTGGAAGGTTAGCTGGTGCAGAGATTGCTCGCACTGAAAGATATCATGAAGGTGTTGTGCCACTTCAGACATTAAGGGCAAATATAGATTATGGATTTGCAGAAGCAAATACTACGTATGGCAAGATCGGCGTTAAAGTTTGGATTAACAAAGGAGAGATATTGCCACAGCCGAAGAAACAGGTAACAGCGGAAGGAGGCAAATAATCATGTTGATGCCTAAAAGAGTTAAATATAGGAAACAACAGAGAGGCAGAATCAAAGGCAATGCTACAAGAGGAAATACATTGAGCTATGGAGATTATGGCTTGCAAGCACTTGAGGGTGGTTGGATAACAGCAGTACAGATAGAGGCTGCCAGGGTCGCAATGACAAGGTATATAAAGAGGGGCGGAAAAGTCTGGATAAAGATTTTCCCTGATAAACCTGTAACAGAGAAGCCAGCAGAGACACGTATGGGTTCTGGGAAAGGATCTCCTGAGTACTGGGTAGCTGTTGTAAAGCCAGGTAGGGTGCTTTTTGAGATAGCCGGTGTAAATGAAGATGTTGCAAGGGAAGCTTTAAGATTAGCTAAACACAAACTGCCTATAAAAACGAAGTTCATAAAACGTGAAGAATTGGGTGGTGAAGAGAATGAAGGCTAAAGAGATTAGGGAATTGACAGATGAAGAATTGTTGCAGAAGCTTTCCGATTTAAAGGGAGAACTTTTTAACCTTAGGTTTCAACTTGCCACTGGTCAATTAGATAATCCAATGAGGGTAAGAGATGTTAGGAAGTCTATCGCGAGAATTAAGACAATCTTAAGAGAAAGAGAACTTGGCAAGTTGAATGCATAGAAAGGAGGATTTAAATTGGAAAGAGGCATGAGAAAGGTTAGAATTGGAAAAGTAGTTAGCAACAAGATGCAGAAGACGATAGTTGTTGCTGTTGAAGATAGAATAAGGCATCCACTGTATAATAAAATAATAAGGCGTACAAAGAAATTTAAAGCTCACGATGAAAATAATCAATGCAATATTGGTGATGTAGTAAAAATTATGGAAACGAGGCCTTTAAGCAAGGAGAAGAGATGGAGGCTTGTAGAGATAATTAAAAAAGCAGAATGACCGAAAGGAGGTATTTGAAATGATACAGCCTCAAACAATATTAAAAGTTGCAGACAATACTGGTGCTAAAGAGATTATGTGTATACATTTGATGGGTGGTTCAACTAGAAAGTTCTCAAATATAGGTGATATAATAGTAGCTTCTGTCAAAAGTGCAACACCCGGAGGTGTTGTAAAAAAAGGTGATGTAGTTAAAGCTGTTATAGTAAGAACAAAGAAAGGTATAGCAAGAAAAGACGGCACGTATATAAGATTCGATGATAATGCGGCTGTCATAATAAAAGATGATTTACAACCTAGAGGAACTCGTATTTTTGGACCAGTTGCTAGAGAATTAAGGGAAAAAGATTTTATGAAGATAATTTCACTTGCACCGGAAGTTCTATAAGGAGGTGTAACAATTGGAGAGAAAAAAACTTCATGTAAAAACAGGCGATATAGTCACAGTAATTTCAGGTCAAGATAAAGGGAAGAAAGGCAAAGTGTTAAAAGCATTGCCAAAGGAAGGCAAAGTTATTGTTGAAGGTGTAAATGTAGTAACAAAACATAGAAGAGCACGTGGGCCTCAGGATCAAGGTGGGATAATACATCAAGAAGCACCTATTTATGCGTCAAAAGTTATGTTATTTTGCAATAACTGTGGGACTGGCGTGAGATATGGTGTTAAAATTCTTGCTGATGGTGAGAAGATAAGATATTGCAAAAAGTGTGGAGAGACATTGTAAGAGTGAAAGGAGGTATATCATGGCAAGGCTTAGAGATAAATATATAAACGAAGTAGTACCTGCTCTTATGGCAAAGTATTCTTATAAAAACATAATGCAAGTACCGAAATTGGAAAAAATAGTTTTAAATATAGGACTTGGTGAAGCAAGAGAAAATCCAAAAGCGATAGAAGCTGCTTCTAATGACTTGGCTGTAATAACAGGTCAGAAACCAGTAGTTACAAAAGCAAAAAAATCAATAGCAAATTTCAAGATACGTGCAGGCATGCCTATAGGTGTTAAAGTGACATTAAGAGGCGAAAGAATGTATGAATTTGCTGATAAGTTATTTAATGTGGCATTGCCAAGGGTTAGGGATTTTAGAGGTCTTCCAACAAAATCTTTCGACGGCAGAGGAAATTACTCATTTGGCATAAAGGAACAGCTTATATTCCCTGAAATTGATTATGATAAAATTGATAAAGTAAGGGGAATGGATATCATATTTGTAACGACAGCTAAGAATGATGAAGAAGCGAGAACACTCTTGGAGCTTATGGGAATGCCGTTTGCAAAGTAAAGGAGGTATATAAATGGCCAGAAAGGCATTGATATTGAAGCAAAAAAAGACCCCTAAATTTAGTACAAGAGCTTATAACAGATGTAAAATTTGTGGGCGACCACATGCATATATCAGGAAATATGGAATATGCCGTGTTTGTTTTAGAGAATATGCTCATCAAGGCATTATTCCAGGCGTAAAAAAGGCAAGCTGGTAAGAGGGGAGGTATTGAAATGACAGATCCAATAGCAGATATGCTTACACGTATAAGAAACGCAAACATAGTTAGACATGAAACAGTAGAGATACCAGCATCAAATACAAAAAGAGCAATAGCAATGCTTATGCTTCGTGAAGGATTTATTAAAGCAGTAGAAGAAATAGATGATGGTAAACAAGGTATATTAAAGATTACACTTAAGTATGGACCAAATAAAGAAAGAGTTATATCAGGGCTTAAAAGAATAAGCAAACCGGGTTTAAGAGTTTATGCAAAAAGCAATGAAATTCCGAGAGTCTTAGGTGGTCTTGGCATGGCTATAATATCAACATCTAAAGGAATAATGACAGATAAAGATGCTAAAAAAGAAGGAGTCGGAGGAGAAGTTCTCTGCTATATCTGGTAATTCAAAATAGGAGGTGTAAAGCGTGTCTAGAATAGGGAAACAACCAGTTGATATACCAAAAGATGTAACAGTTACAGTAAACAACAATCATGTTGTAGTAAAAGGACCTAAAGGTACTCTTGAAAGAGATTTTCCAAATCTAGTTAATATATCTGTAGAAGATAATAAAGTCGTTGTAACAAGAAGCAGCGATGATAAAGAAGCAAGAGCTATGCATGGAACAACTAGAGCGTTGATTCAAAACATGGTAAAAGGCGTAAGCACAGGATATGAAAAAAGCCTTGAGATTGTTGGTGTAGGTTACCGTGTTGCGAAACAAGGCAAAAAAATTGTTTTAACAGTTGGCTATTCTCATCCAGTAGAAATAGAAGAAGAACCGGGCATTGAATTTGCAGTTGATGGTACAAATAAGATTACTGTGAAAGGTATTGATAAACAAAGAGTTGGTGAGGTAGCTGCAAACATAAGGAAAGTAAGGCAACCAGATGCTTACAAAGGAAAAGGTATCAGGTATGTTGGAGAACATGTAAGGCTAAAAGAAGGCAAAACAGGTAAGAAGTAAGGGGTGATAATATGATATCAAAAATAGATAGACGATTGACACGGAAAAGGCGTCATCTAAGAGTCAGGAAAAAAATTTCTGGAACAAGCGAAAGACCAAGACTTAGTGTGTACAAAAGCTTAAGCCATATATATGCACAGCTGATTGATGACGTAAGGGGCGTTACTTTAGCACATGCTTCTACATTAGATCCAGAATTGAAGAATGTTGCTAAAGGTGCGAATAAGGAGTCAGCAAGATTAGTAGGCAAATTAATTGCGAAAAAAGCTCTTGAAAAGGGAATTAAGGATGTAGTTTTTGATCGCGGTGGATATATATATCATGGTACGATAAAAGAATTAGCAGATGCTGCAAGAGAAGGCGGTTTGAATTTTTAATAAGGAGGGAAATCATGGCTCGTATTGATATATCAAATCTTGATTTAAAAGAAAAAGTTGTAAGTTTAAATCGTGTTGCAAAAGTTGTCAAAGGTGGAAGGAATTTCAGATTCAGCGCAACGGTAGTTGTTGGAGATCCTGAAAAGGGTTATGTCGGTGTTGGAACCGGGAAATCCGCAGAAATTCCTGAAGCAATTAGAAAAGCAGTAGAAGATGCTAAGAAGCATCTTATAAAAGTTCCAGTAGTAGGAACTACAATTCCACATGATACGATAGGAGTTTTTGGGGCCGGAAAAGTTTTATTAAAACCGGCTAAGGAAGGTACCGGAGTAATTGCAGGAGGTCCTGTGCGTGCTGTACTTGAATCAGCAGGAATTAAAGACATACTGACAAAATCTTTGGGATCAGCTAATTCTACAAACATGGTATATGCAACGATTGAAGGATTGAAATCATTAAAGACTGCAGAGGAAGTAGCAAAATTACGTGGAATTCCTGTTGAGCAATTGCTTGGATAGGAGGATTGAAATGGCAAAATTAAAAGTGACATTGGTAAGAAGTACTATAGGCCGTGAGAAATCACAAATAGATACTGTAAGAGCATTGAAGTTGAGAAAAATAGGAAGCAGTTCAGTTTTAGATGATACACCACAAGTAAGAGGTATGATTAACAAGGTTAAACACCTAGTAAGTGTTGAAGAAGTAAATGAATAGGAGGTGTGGACATTGAGACTTCACGATTTAAAACCAGCTGAAGGTGCAAGAAAGGAAAGAAAAAGAGTTGGCAGAGGTATTGGTTCGGGACTAGGAAAGACATCTGGACGTGGACATAAAGGTCAGAAGGCTAGAAGCGGTGGAAATATAAGACCAGGTTTTGAAGGTGGACAGATGCCTTTAACAAGACGCTTGCCAAAGAGGGGATTTACGAATATCTTTAAGAAAGAATATGCTATTGTCAATTTAAGCCTGCTTGATAATTTTGAAGATGGAACTGTAGTAACTCCAGAACTTTTAATCGAAAAGGGGATTATCAAAAAAATCAAAGATGGCGTAAAGATATTGGGTTCAGGTGATCTTAATAAAAAGTTAACTGTAAAAGCGCACAAGTTTAGTAAGTCTGCTGTAGATAAAATAGAATCCGTAGGGGGAAAGGCAGAGGTGATATAAATGCTAAAGACCCTTGTCAATGCATGGAAGGTTGCGGACATCAGAAAAAAAATAATTTATACCGTGTTGATGCTTTTGGTATTTAGACTTGGATCTCATATACCAGTACCTGGTATAGATCCAAATCAAATTAAAAACATATTGGGACAAGGAACACTTTTTGGTTTTTTTGATATAATTTCAGGTGGTGCATTCCGCGATTTCACAATATTTGCTATGAGTATTGTTCCATACATTAATGCATCAATTATAATGCAGTTATTAACTATAGCTATACCTTCATTAGAACAGATGGCAAAAGAAGGCGAAGAGGGAAGAAAGAAAATTGCTCAATATACGCGTTATATGACAGTAGTGCTTGCATTAATTCAGGCTATAGGAATGACGATAGGGTTAAGAGGTGCAGTAATTAATCCCAATTTTCTCAACTTAACAATAATTGTATTAACATTGACAGCGGGTACATCATTCTTAATGTGGCTAGGTGAGAGGATAACGGAAAATGGTGTTGGAAATGGCAGTTCTCTTATAATTTTTGCTGGTATTCTAGCTAGAATACCGAATATGATCTATACTACCATACAGTACGTAGGTGCTGGAACAGCTAACATATTTGGTGCTATAGCCTTCTTGATTGTCATACTTGTCATGATTGTCTCAATCATATTGATGTCGGAAGGGCAAAGAAGAATACCTGTTCAATATGCTAAAAGGGTTGTAGGCCGTAAAGTATATGGAGGACAATCAACTCATATACCATTAAGAATAAATATGGCTGGTGTTATTCCTCTGATATTTGCGCTTTCACTTCTGCAATTTCCACAGCAGATAGCTACATTTTTCCCCAAATCTGCATTCTACGCTTTTACAGAAAAATGGCTCGGAACAAATGGATGGATATATAATGTATTGAATGTTCTCCTTATAATATTCTTTACCTATTTCTACACAGCGATAATATTTAATCCTGTAGAAATTTCCGATAATATGAAAAAATATGGTGGGTTTATTCCAGGTATTAGGCCTGGAAAGCCAACGACGGATTTTATTACTAGAGTTATGAATAGAGTAACATTTGTGGGTTCAATATTTTTAGCTGTTGTTGCGGTACTTCCTGTAATAATGATGAATGTTACTGGTTTGCAACTATACTTTGGCGGTACGGCATTGTTGATTGCTGTTGGTGTGGCACTTGAAACTATGAAGCAGATTGAAGGGCAACTTATAATGCGTAACTACCAGGGATTCTTGAGATAGTCAGGGGGAAGAATATATGAGAGTCATATTATTAGGGCCACCTGGAGCTGGAAAGGGAACACAGGCGGAGAGGATAACAAAGGATTATGAAATACCTCATATTTCAACTGGTGATATCTTTAGGTACAACATAAAAAACAATACAGAACTTGGTAAATTGGCAAAGCAGTATACTGAAAAGGGATTATTAGTGCCTGATGATGTCACAAATAAGATAGTCGAAGATAGGTTATCAAAAGATGATTGCAAAGATGGTTTTTTACTTGATGGATATCCGCGAAACGTTGTACAGGCTGAGTCTCTTGGCAAATACCTAGAGAATAAAGGTCTAAAAATAGATCATGTCTTAAATATAATAGTTGATAGAGATGAACTAGTGAAGAGACTTAGTGGTAGAAGAGTATGTCCATCGTGTGGTGCAACATATCATATTGTCACAAAGCCGCCAAAAGTCGAAGGAATTTGTGATCACTGTGGTGAGAAATTAATTCAAAGAACGGACGATAACATCGAATCTGTTTTAAAGCGCTTAGAAGTATATGAAGATGAAACAAAGCCTCTAGTGGAGTATTACAGCAAATTGAATTTGATTCGCTATATTGATGGAAATAAACCTGTTAATGAAGTTTATAAGGAGATACAGGCATTAATAGGAGACGAAGTTTAATGATATATATTAAATCTGATAGTGAAATAGCTTTGATGAGATATGCTGGAAAAGTTACAGGAGAAGTTTTAAATCTTTTAGAAAAGTATATAAAGCCGGGTATAACCACCAAAGAACTTGATGAGATAGCTGAAGATTATATAAGAAGCAAAGATTGTGTACCGGCTTTTAAAGGGCTTTATGGCTTTCCAGCTACAATATGTGCATCAATTAATAATGAAGTTGTCCATGGTATACCAGGTTTAAGAAGGCTTAAGGAAGGCGATATTATTAGTATAGATACTGGTGCGATCTACCATGGATTTAATGGTGATGCGGCAAGGACTTTTGCTGTCGGAAGGATTAGCGATAATCTCAGAAAATTAATAGATGTAACAAAGCAAAGCTTTTTTGAAGGTATAAAAATGGCAACTGAACAACACAGACTTTCTGATATATCAAATGCTATACAGATTTACGTAGAAAAAAACGGTTTTTCGGTAGTCAGGGAATATGTAGGTCATGGAATAGGCAAAAAAATGCACGAGGACCCTCAAATACCAAATTATGGTCCACCGGGAAGAGGACCGAGATTAAGAAGTGGCATGGCTCTTGCTATTGAACCAATGGTCAATGAAGGAAGATACAATGTAAAGATTGAGGATAATAATTGGACAGTTGTTACAGTGGATGGAAGTTCATCTGCTCATTATGAAAATACCATAATAATAACAAAAGGAGAGCCTGAAATTTTGACATTAGTTTAAGAGGTGAATTTAATGGATGATACCTCAATAGGGCGAATAGTTAAGTCAAAGGCTGGGAGAGATAAAGACAGAATCTTTATCATAGTTGGAGTTGCCGATGAAAAACATGTGTTTATAGCTGACGGCGATTTAAGGAAGATTGAAAAGCCGAAAAAGAAAAAATTGATTCATCTTCAAAAGTATAATGAAGTAGACGAAACAATAAGAGAAAAGATATTAAAAGGTGTGATTGTTACAAATGCTGAGATAATGGATGCTTTAAAACAGTTTAAGTGTGAAGAATAAGGAGGGTTTGATATCCTTGGCAAAAGATGATGTTATCGAAGTTGAGGGTAAAGTTATAGAAGCTTTACCAAATGCGATGTTTCAGGTGGAACTTGATAATGGACACAGAATCTTGGCGCACATATCTGGCAAACTTAGAATGAATTTTATCAGGATTCTGCCTGGTGATAGAGTTACGCTTGAATTATCTCCATATGATTTAACAAGAGGCAGAATCGTATGGCGAGGTAAGTGATAAGGAGGTATAATAATGAAAGTAAGACCATCGGTTAAACCGATTTGTGAAAAATGTAAGGTTATTAAAAGAAAAGGCAAGGTAATGGTAATTTGCGAAAATCCTAAACATAAGCAAAAACAAGGTTAGGAGGTGGGAAAATGGCAAGAATTGCTGGCATTGATTTACCAAGAGAAAAACGCGTTGAAATAGGTTTGACATATATTTATGGGATAGGACGCTCTCGCGCAAATGAGATCTTAGCAAAAGCAGGTGTAAATCCGGATACTAGGGTAAAAGATCTTACAGAAGATGAAGTGTCAAGACTAAGAGACATCATCGATAAAGAGTATAAAGTTGAAGGTGATTTAAGAAGAGAAGTATCTTTAAACATAAAAAGGCTTATTGATATAGGATGTTATAGAGGAATAAGGCATAGAAAGGGCTTACCAGTACGTGGGCAAAGAACAAGAACAAATGCGCGTACAAGAAAAGGTCCAAAGAAGACTGTTGCTAAGAAGAAGAAATAATAAGGAGGGAAATTATGGCAAAAAAAGTTAAAAGAACAGCTAAACGCCGCGAGCGCAAAAATGTTGAACGTGGTGCCGCACACATACATTCAACATTTAATAATACAATAGTTACGTTGACTGATATGGCAGGCAATGCATTAGCATGGTCAAGTGCAGGAACGTTAGGATTTAAAGGTTCTAGAAAATCTACTCCATATGCAGCACAGATGGCAGCAGAAACAGCAGCTAAAGCTGCAATGGAACATGGACTTAAAACTGTAGATGTATATGTAAAAGGTCCTGGTGCAGGCAGAGAGGCTGCAATAAGAGCTTTGCAAGCTGCTGGGCTAGAAGTAAGTCTTATAAAGGATGTCACACCGATTCCACACAATGGGTGCAGACCACCTAAGAGAAGAAGAGTATAAGGAGGTGCAAAAATGGCAAGGTACACAGAATCTACATGTAAATTATGCCGTAGAGAAGGCATGAAATTATTTTTAAAAGGCGATAAATGCTATACTGAAAAATGCCCATTTGCAAGAAGACCATATGCTCCCGGACAACATGGACAAAATAAGAAAAAGCTTACAAACTATGGCACACAGTTAAGAGAAAAACAAAAATTGAGAAGGTATTATGGAGTTCTAGAAAGACAATTTGAAAGATACTTTGAGGAAGCAGAAAGAATGAAAGGTATAACTGGTGACAATCTCCTACAACTTCTTGAAAGAAGACTTGATAATGTAGTATATAGATTATCTATAGCGTCTTCAAGGGCTCAAGCAAGGCAATTTGTGGCACACGGTCATATTCTTGTAAACGGGAGAAAGGTTGACATACCTTCGTATTTAGTAAAAGCAGGCGATGTAATATCCGTCAAAGACAGCAGCAAGTCGTTAGAGGTTATTAAGAATAATGTTGAAGCATCCACAAATATACCTGATTGGTTAGATTTTAATAAGGATTCATTAGAGGGTAAAGTTTTATCTCTGCCAACAAGGGAACATATAGACTTACCAGTTGAAGAGCACTTGATTGTTGAATTGTATTCAAGGTAATAATCGGTTACCCTCATAAAATTAAAAAAAGGAGGGTTTAAATGGTGATTGAAATTGAAAAACCAAAAATAGAGATAGTGGAGCAATCCAATGATGACACGTATGCTAAGTTTGTTATTGAACCACTTGAACGTGGCTATGGGATAACACTTGGCAACTCTTTACGCCGTATGCTTTTATCATCACTTCCAGGTGCGGCAGCGAAGACAATTAAAATAGATGGGGTGTTGCACGAATTTTCTACTGTACCAGGCGTAAAAGAGGATGTTACTGAGATTATACTAAACTTAAAAGAGTTGGCAGTGAAATTATATACGGATGAACCAAAAATAGTGAGGATTGAAGCAGAAGGTAAAGGCGAAGTGACTGCAGGAGATATAATATCTGATGGCGATGTTGAGATAATGAATCCAGATCTCCACATTGCCACATTAAGCGATAATGGCAAACTAAATATGGAAATCGAGTTGGTTAAGGGGAAAGGATACGTTCCATCAGATAAAAATAAAGAACCGAATCAGCCGATAGGTATCATTCCGGTTGATTCTATATTTACTCCAGTTAAGAAGGTAAGCTATAATGTTGAAAATACTCGTGTTGGTCAGGTTACAGATTACGACAAGCTTACTATGGAAGTATGGACAAATGGAACTATAAGCCCTAAAGAGGCAATAAGCTTAGCTGCTAAAATATTAATTGATCATTTTAATTTGTTTACATCATTTGCAGAAAATTATAATGATATGGAAGTTTTGGTTGAAAAATCAGAGAAGAAGACGGATAAGCCTCTTGACATGACGATAGAAGAACTTGATCTATCTGTACGGTCATATAACTGCCTTAAAAGAGCAGGAATTAATACTGTTCAAGATTTAGTTCAAAAGACAGAAGAAGAGATGATGAAAGTTAGAAATCTTGGTAAAAAGTCATTGGTGGAAGTTGAGCAAAAATTGAAAGCATTAGGACTATCGCTGCAAAAGAGTGAAGAGTAAGGAGGGCAGATAATGGGATACAGAAAATTAGGTCGACCACATGACCAGAGAAGAGCAATGTTGAGAAACCTTACAACTAGCTTTTTGAATTATGGAAGAATTCAAACTACAGAAGCCAGAGCCAAAGAAATAAAAAGCATTGCGGAAAAAATGATTACACTTGCAAAGAGGGGCGATTTGCACTCAAGAAGGCAGGCTTTGGCATATTTAACAGATGAATCAGTTGTTAAAAAATTATTTGATGAGATTGCTCCTAAATATTCAGATAAAAATGGCGGGTATACAAGAATATTAAAACTTGGTCCTCGTAGAGGCGATGCAGCACCGCTGGTTATCATAGAACTTGTTTAGACTCAAAAGGGGTTAAGTTATCAATAAAACTTAACTCCTATTTTAATAGTCACAGCCAATTATTTTGCGGCTTAAAAGAAGGTGGTCATATGGAAAATATAATTATGGCAAGAGACCTTACATTTAGCTATGAGACTGGCAACGAAGAGAACAAAAAAAAGATTGTATTGAATTCATTAAACATTGATCTTGAGGAAGGAAAATTTATTGCCATTATTGGACACAATGGTTCAGGAAAATCTACACTTGCAAAACATTTTAATGCACTTCTTATACCATCAGAAGGCGATGTGTATGTCAATGGTATGAATACTAAAGATTCTGCACATGTATGGGATATAAGGCAGACTGCTGGTATGGTATTTCAAAATCCCGATAATCAGTTGGTAGCAACGATTGTGGAAGAAGATGTAGCTTTTGGGCCGGAAAATTTAGGCATAGATCCGAAGGAAATTCGTAAGAGAGTGGACTTTGCATTAAATGCGGTAGACATGTTTAAATATAAAGATTCAGCACCACACATGCTGTCAGGTGGGCAAAAACAGCGAATAGCCATTGCTGGAGTAATTGCAATGAGACCACAATGTATTATATTAGATGAGCCAACTGCTATGCTTGACCCTATGGGAAGAAAAGAAGTAATAAATACAATACAGAGGTTAAATAAAGAGAATGGCATTACAATAATCTTAATTACGCATTTTATGGAAGAAGCTGTTCTTGCCGATAGAGTAATTGTAATGGATGATGGAAATATTGCTCTAGATGGTACACCTAAAGAAGTGTTTAAGGAAGTAAAAAAGCTGAAAGAATTGGGGCTCGATGTTCCTCAAGTTACAGAGTTAGCTTATAAACTGAAGCAAGAGGGGATAGATATACCTACTGAAATATTAACTGTTGATGAGATGGTGAGGTTTATATGTCAATACAAGTAGAAAATATTTCGTTTATTTACAATGAAGGCACCCCATTTGAGTCAGAAGCATTAAAAAACGTGAGTTTTACAATAGAAGACAACGAATTTGTAGGGATTATAGGACATACTGGTTCAGGAAAATCCACCCTTATACAGCACTTAAATGGCCTTTTAAAGCCAACATCTGGTAGAATAATAATAAATGGAATCGATATTACAAGTACAAAAAATTTAAAAGACATTAGAAGAGAAGTTGGAATTGTTTTTCAGTATCCGGAGCATCAACTATTTGAAGAGACAATATACAAAGATATTGCATTTGGACCATCTAATTTGGGACTTTCGGATGATGAAATAAAGATGAGAGTATTTGAAGCTATGAAGACTGTTGGACTCGATGTAAGTATGAAAGACATGTCACCTTTTGAATTATCTGGAGGTGAAAGAAGACGTGTTGCGATAGCTGGGGTTTTGTCTATGATGCCAAAGATATTGATATTAGATGAACCAACAGCTGGTCTTGACCCAAGAGGGAGAGATGAGATATTAGGCAAGATTAAAGAAATTCATGAAAAATATGAAATGACTACAATACTTGTGTCTCATAGCATGGAAGACATAGCGAAACTGGTAAATAAAATAATTGTCATGCATGAAGGAAAGGTATCGTTGATAGGTACTCCTAGAGAAGTTTTTAAAAATGTCGAAAAACTTGAGCAAATGGGACTTGGTGTGCCACAGATTACCTATCTCATGAGAGATCTAAGAAAAAATGGGATAGAGTTGCCAGATGATATATTAACAGTTGATGAGGCGAAAAGATGCATACTGGAGTACCTTAGGGGTGTGAGAGATGCTTAAAAATATTACTATAGGCCAATATATACCAGGTGATACATTCATACATCATTTGGATCCCAGAGTAAAAATAATACTTTCTATAATATTCATAATCTCATTGTTTATAATAACAAAATTTTCAGGTTATGTGTTTATCTTATTATTTATATTAGGAAGTATATATATATCGAAAATACCATTAAGTTACATTTTTAAAGGATTAAAACCAATTTTGGTAATTCTCATATTAACTGTTGGATTAAACATATTTTTCACTCCTGGTGGAATACTTCTTGCATCAATTGGTCCGCTTAAGATTACTTCCAATGGTGTAAGATTAGCGCTATTTATGGGATTAAGGCTTATATTTTTGATAGTTGGGACATCGCTTCTAACTCTTACAACATCTCCCATAGCATTAACAGATGGCATAGAAAGCCTTTTGAATCCTTTTAGACGCATTGGAATGCCAGCACATGAATTAGCTATGATGATGACTATTGCTTTACGCTTTATACCAACATTATTAGAAGAAACAGATAAAATAATGAAGGCACAAATTGCTAGAGGTGCTGACTTTGAAAGCGGCAATTTAATGAAAAGAGCGAAAAACTTGATTCCTCTGTTAGTGCCTTTGTTTATCAGCGCCTTTAGAAGAGCTGACGAACTTGCCGTTGCAATGGAGGCAAGATGTTACAGAGGAGGATTTAATAGAACAAAATTAAAGCAATTAAAAGTGACCACAATAGATTATATAGCAATTTTAGTAACATCAATACTGGTAATAATACTCATATGGAATAGATTTTGGCCTTGGTGATGAGATTTAAAATGAGAAACATAGTCTTAGTTATCGAATATGACGGTACAAATTATCACGGGTGGCAAATTCAGAAAAATGCTGTTACGATACAAGAAACTATCACAAAAGCGATAAAAAAAATAACAAATGAAGATGTGGATTTAATAGGATCCAGCAGAACCGATGCTGGTGTACATGCTTTATATCAAGTTGCCAATTTTAAAACATGTACTAATATACCTACTTCAAAGATTCCTAATGCCTTGAATAGTGTTCTTCCAGCTGATATAGTTATAAAAGATGCTTTTGAGGCTGATGTGGATTTTCATTCAAGATATTCTGCTAAAGGCAAGAGATACAAATATATCATATATAACAGAAGATTTAGTTCACCTATATTAAAAAATTACAGTTGGCATATAAGCAAGAGTTTAGATGTAGAAAAAATGAGAGAATCACTTAAGTACTTAGAAGGTACACATGATTTTTCTGCATTTAAAGCAAGTGGAAGCTCTGTAAAAAGCCCTGTAAGAACTGTTCGTGATATATCTCTTAAAAAAAATGGCTTTAATGTAGAATTTGAAATTGAAGCCGATGGATTTTTATACAACATGGTGAGAATAATTGTAGGAACCCTTGTAGAAGTTGGATTAGGAAAAATGTCACCAGAATCTATAAAGCAAATAATTGAATCTAAGGATAGATGTATGGCTGGTAAAACTGCACCCCCGCAGGGACTGTTTTTAACTAAAATATACTATTGACATGGGGGGTGCTGTGGATTAAAATTATATTATGTAAAATTATGCCCCGTTTATTGAAGTGTATTTTACTTAAGTATAAGTTTCTTAAGGAGGTAAAATAAGTGAAGTCATTCATGCCAAAAAAGAATGAAGTAGAAAGAAAATGGTATGTTATAGATGCCGAAGGAAAAGTATTAGGCAGGTTAGCTAGCCAAGTAGCAAAGATTTTGTCTGGTAAAAATAAACCTATTTATTCGCCAAGTGTTGATACGGGTGATTATGTTATTATAATCAATGCAGATAAAGTTGTTTTAACAGGCAAAAAATTAGAGCAAAAGTACTTTAAGTATTACACAGGACATCCAGGTGGACTAAAATTGATACAGTACAAGACATTGATGAGGACAAAGCCGGAGAAAGCGATTATCAGAGCAGTTAGAGGAATGCTTCCTAAAAATAAATTGGGTAGACATATGATAAAAAAACTCAAAGTTTATACTGGCCCTGAACATAATCATATAGCACAAAAACCAGAAAAACTCGACATATAAGGAGGGAAATAAGGAATGGCTACGATCCAATTTTTTGGTACAGGTAGAAGGAAAACTTCTGTTGCACGTGTTAGATTAATGCAAGGGAAAGGCAACATAATAATAAATGGGAGACCGCTTGATGAGTATTTTGGATTAGATACTTTGAAGTATACAGTTAAACAACCGCTTATACTGACTGAAAATATTGATAAGTTTGATGTGATTGCAAAAGTTGAGGGTGGTGGCTTATCAGGCCAAGCTGGTGCTATAAGATTAGGCATTACTAGAGCATTAATGAAAGCTGACAATGAATTAAGGCCAATTCTTAAGAAAGCTGGTTTTGTGACAAGAGATCCAAGAATGAAAGAAAGAAAGAAATACGGTCTCAAAAAAGCAAGAAAAGCACCGCAATTTTCAAAGAGATAAAAAGAGCGTTATATGCGCTCTTTTTTACATAAGTTATTTATTGACTCGTTGAGAATGTGAATGTGACATAAAATAACCGAGTAAAAGGCAGTAAATTAGCGAATTTTAAAAATAAATTGACCTAATAACTGATAAACGGATTATTTAAAGATAAGAAAAATTTGATATAAACTGCTTAATGTGATATATTATTACCTGTCACTGCGAGTGCAACATAAGGAATTAGTAGTAAAAAGCACTTGACAGAGAGAAATAAATGTGGTAATATAGACAATGTCGCTTGACGCGAGATTGAACCTTGAAAACCGAACAGTGAGATAAAGCCAGTAAGAGTAAGAAGAGCAAAGGATATGAACATGAGAGTTTGATCCTGGCTCAGGACGAACGCTGGCGGCGTGCCTAACACATGCAAGTCGAGCGAAGGGAGTACTACGGTACGAACTTAGCGGCGGACGGGTGAGTAACGCGTGGACAATCTAC
>Ga0207747_1000093_pt1 | contig 99621 bp, 84 predicted proteins | sample HigsolmetaGSP11D_FD_184839 | JGI IMG/M metagenome (GOLD analysis project Ga0207747, IMG submission 184839) | High solid enriched microbial communities from the Joint BioEnergy Institute, USA - SP1-1-D (SPAdes) | ecosystem: Engineered > Bioreactor > SSF (Solid state fermentation) > Aerobic >...
TGATGGTCTCCTGGCGCCCGTTGAGGGCGTAGTTGTAGCGGAACGAAATGGTCCCGGAGGGGGTGACGGCCACATACAGGCCGTCCCTGTCCGCCACCTTGTACAGCTTGCCCGTCGGCTTGAGGTTCCGCAGCTTGGTATCGGTCAACATGGCACACACGCTCCCTTGCAACACCATGCGTCGTGCGCCCTGCTTGAACCAAAGAGACCCCCTTACAAGTCAACAGCTTACGGGGACGTACCCATGGCATGGCCATCGTGACGCACACGCTTCACCGGCCACCAATACCATGCCTGGACAACCCCACGCGGAACGAGAAAAAATCGTTTTACAGCAACTACTTACACGATTCCGATACCATGCCCACCCGGGAACGGGGCGCATGGCATCGGCGGCGAGGTATGGCACAGGGCCGGTTTCGTGCCATCGACTATGCCATGAAAAATTCGTGCTTGGCCATACCCCAGGCTGCCAGTCCGTGCCAGACCGAAAGCACGAAAAAGCCCGCAGTGACGCGGGCTTAGGCGTATCTGGTGCCTGATCCTGCCGGCCGCCACCGGACGTGGAATCACTCCCACTCGATCGTCGCGGGCGGCTTGCCGGAGATGTCGTACACCACGCGATTGATGCCGCGCACCTCGTTGATGATGCGGTTGGAGACTTTGGCGAGGAGGTCGTAAGGAAGCTCGGCCCAGTGCGCGGTCATGAAGTCGGTGGTCTGCACCGCGCGCAGGGCGACGACGTATTCGTAGGTGCGGCCGTCGCCCATCACGCCCACCGATTTCACCGGCAGGAAGACGGCGAAGGCCTGGGCGGTTTTTTCGTACCAGCCGGCGGCGCGCAGTTCTTCGATGAAGATGGCGTCCGCCTCGCGCAGCAGGTCGGCGTATTCGCGCTTCACTTCGCCGAGGATGCGCACGCCGAGACCCGGTCCCGGGAAGGGATGGCGGTAGACCATTTCGCGCGGCAGGCCGAGCGCGAGGCCCAGCTCGCGCACCTCGTCCTTGAAGAGCTCGCGCAGCGGTTCGAGTAGCTTGAGGTGCAGCGTGTCCGGCAGCCCCCCGACGTTGTGATGCGATTTGATGGTGTGCGCCTTCTTGGTCTTGGCGCCGGCCGATTCGATCACGTCGGGATAGATCGTGCCCTGCGCGAGCCACTTGGCGTTGGGCAGCTTCGCCGCCTCTTCCTGGAAGACGTGCACGAATTCGCGGCCGATGATCTTGCGCTTTTGCTCGGGATCGGTGACGCCCGCGAGCTCGCGCATGAAGCGCTCGGAGGCGTCGACCATGTCCACCTTCACGCCCAGATGCTTGCCGAAGGTCTCCATGACCTGCTTGGCTTCGTCTTTACGAAGCAGGCCCGTGTCGACGAAGATGCAGGTGAGCTGGTCGCCGATGGCGCGATGGATGAGCGCGGCGGCGACCGAGGAATCGACGCCGCCCGAGAGACCGAGGATCACTTCCTCGTCGCCCACCTGCTCGCGGATCTGCGCGATCGCTTCGGCGACGTAGTCGGGCATGTTCCAGTCGCCCTTGCAGCCGCAGATCTCGCGCACGAAACGGGTGAGGATTTTCGTGCCCTGCTTCGTGTGCGTGACTTCGGGATGGAACTGCACCGCGTAGAAGCGGCGGCTTTCGTCGGCCATGCCGGCGATGGGCGTGGAAGCGTTGCTGCAGATGACTTTGAAGCCGGGCGGCAGCGCCGTGACCTTGTCGCCGTGGCTCATCCACACGTCGAGCAGGCCGTGGCCTTCGGCGTTGGTGCGGTCCTGGATGTTCTTCAGCAGCGCCGAATGCCCGTGCGCGCGCACTTCGGCGTAGCCGAATTCGCGCACTTTGGAGTTCTCCACCGCGCCGCCGAGCTGCGCAGCCATGGTCTGCATGCCATAGCAGATGCCCAGCACCGGCACGCCGAGCTCGAACACCGCCTGCGGGGCGCGCGGCGTTTCCGCTTCCGTCACCGAAGCGGGACCGCCGGAGAGGATGATACCCTTCGCCCCGAAGCCGCGCACGAAATCGTCGCTGACGTCGAAGGGATGGAGCTCGCAGTAGACGTTGGCCTCGCGTACGCGGCGCGCGATGAGCTGCGAATACTGTGCGCCGAAATCGAGGATCAGGATCTTGTCATGCATGGCCGTGGCGGATTGTAAAAGCGCCGACGCCGGCCCGCTTGCGGGGCCTGCGCGTCGGCGTCGATCGTTAGTTCTGCGCGCTCAGTCGATATGGTAGTTGGGCGCTTCCTTGACGATCTGCACGTCGTGCACGTGCGATTCGCGGACGCCGGCGGCCGTGATCTGCACGAACTCGGCGCGCTCGTGCATCTCCTCGATGGTCCGGCAGCCGAGATAGCCCATGCTGGCGCGCAAGCCCCCGATCAACTGTTCGATGACCTTCACCACCGAGCCCTTGTAGGGCACGCGGCCTTCCACGCCTTCGGGCACCAGCTTGTCGGCGTTGGCGGTCGGATCCTGGAAGTAGCGGTCGGCAGCGCCCTGCTGCATCGCGCCCAGCGAACCCATGCCGCGGTAGGACTTGTAGGAACGCCCCTGGTAGAGCTCGATCTCGCCGGGCGATTCCTCGGTGCCGGCGAAGAGACTCCCGATCATGACGCAGTGCGCGCCCGCGGCGATGGCTTTCGGGATGTCGCCCGAGAAGCGGATGCCGCCGTCGGCGATGACCGGCACGCCCGTGCCTTTCAAACCCTGGGCGACGTTCTGGATGGCGGTGATCTGCGGCACGCCCACCCCGGCCACCACGCGCGTGGTGCAGATGGAGCCCGGGCCGATGCCGACCTTCACCGCGTCGGCACCGTGGTCCACCAGGGCACGCGCTGCCGCGGCGGTGGCGATGTTGCCGCCGATGACTTCCACGTGCGGGAAGTTGCGCTTGACCCACTTCACGCGGTCGAGCACGTTCTGCGAATGGCCGTGCGCGGTATCGACCACGATCACGTCCACGCCGGCTTCGACCAGCAGCTCGGCGCGCTCCTCGGTACCGGCACCCACGCCGATGGCCGCGCCCACGCGCAGCTTGCCGTGCTCGTCCTTGCAGGCGAAGGGGTATTCGCTCGACTTGAGGATGTCCTTCACAGTGATGAGACCGCGCAGGTTGCCCTCGTCGTCGACCACCAGCACGCGCTCCAGGCGGTGCCTGTGGAGCAGGATGGTGGCTTCCTCCAGCGAAGCGCCCTCGCGCACGGTGACGAGCTTGTCGCGCGGCGTCATGATGGCGCTCACCGGCATGTCGAGACGGGTCTCGAAACGCAGGTCGCGGTTGGTGACGATGCCCACCACCCGCTTGCCTTCGACCACCGGCAGGCCGGAGATCTTGTGCTGTTCGGTGAGCGCTTTGACCTCGCGCACCGTCATGCTCGGCGGAATGGTGATGGGATCGCGCACGACGCCGGATTCGTAGCGCTTGACGCGCGCCACTTCGGCGGCCTGCGCCTTGGCGGGCATGTTCTTGTGGATGATGCCGAGCCCGCCTTCCTGCGCCAGCGCGATGGCCAGACGCGCTTCCGTCACCGTATCCATGGCGGCGGAGAGCAGCGGGATGTTCAGCGTGATGTTGCGCGTCACGCGCGCCCTGAGGCTGACATCACGCGGCAAAACGGTGGAATAGGCGGGAACGAGTAAGACGTCGTCGAACGTCAGGGCCTTGGGAATATCGGGCATGGTGACTTTGGCGACCAAAGCCGCATTATACGTGGCTCGGGCCGGGTTGCGGAACGTCGCGCCGCATCGCATGCCGAATCCGCCGCATTTGTCCCCGACTGCGCGTTGACGCACAAGGCGCGGCGCCGCTATGGTCGGCGGACCCGATTCCTCAAGACATTGTCATGAATCGCCCGATGATCCGCACCGCGCTCTGCCTGCTCGGCCTGGCCCTCTCCCTGCCCGCCTCCGCCCAGCTCTACAAATGGGTGGACGCCAACGGCCGGGTACAGTACTCCGACCGTCCCCCGCTCGACCGGCCGGCGCAAGTACTCGGCAAAGCCGCGCCCAAGAAAGACGAGGAAGAGGCCGCGCCGGCCGCCGGCGAGGAAGGCACCGCCAAGCCGGCGGAGGAAAACCGGCCGCTCACCTGGGCGGAAAAGGAACAGGAGTTCCGCAAGCGCCGCATCGAGGCCGAGGAGGCGCGCCGCAAGCAGGAGCAGGCGGAGGCGCAGGCCCGCGCCCGCGAGGAAGCCTGCCAGCGCAGCCGCAACTACTTGAAAGGCCTGGAAAGCGGCAGGCGGGTGGTCCGTACCAACGACAAGGGCGAGCTGGAGTACTACGACGACGCCCAGATCCGCCGGGAAATCGAGCGCACCCGCGAGGAGATCAAGACCTACTGCAGCTGATCCGCCCCGCAGGGGACGCTATTTGCGGCGCCGGGCCTCGGCCCGCATCCGGCGCGCTTCCTTGGGATCGACGCGCAGCGGCCGGTAGATCTCCACCCGGTCGCCGTCCCGCAAGGGCGTATCGAGGGTGACTAACCTGGCGTAGACGCCCACCCGGTTGCGGGCGAGATCGATTTCCGGGAAGGCCTGCAGCACCCCGCTCGCCTCGATGGCCATGCGTACCGTGGCGCCCTCTTCCATCGCCAGGCGATAGACCGCCTGCCGCTCGGGCAGCGCGTACACCACCTCCACGTTCATCGCCGCGCGGCGCCGTAGAGCGCGTCAGCGCGCTTCACGAAGGCGTCGACGAAGGTGTTGGCGATGTAGTTGAACACCGGGCCGCCCAGGCGTTCGAGCAGCGGGTGGGCGAGCTTGTAGGAGAGCCTCAGCTCCACCTTGCAGTTCTCGTCGTCCAGCGGCTTGAAGGTCCACAGCCCGTCCAGCGCGCTGAAGGGCCCTTCCACCAGACGCATGTCGATGCTTCGGCCGGGCACCTTGGCGTTCTCGGTCGTGAAGCGCTGGCGCAGGCCGTGGTAATCGACATGGATGGTCGCCACCGTGCGCGCCTCGTCCCGCTCGTGCACTTCGGTGCCGCTGCACCAGGGCAGGAAAAGCGGATAGGACTCGATGTCCTCCACCAGGCTGTACATCTGCTGTGCGGGGTAATGCACGAGCGCGGATCGTTCGACGGTATGCATGCGGGCTGCTGTTAGAATCGCAGCCTGCATTTTAACGCGCGACGTCGGACGCGACGGTCCGCCTTCCCGTTCCATCCCGATCCATGAGCATCGTCGACAATCGCAAGGCTTTTCACGACTACTTCATCGAGGAGCGCTTCGAGGCCGGCATCGTGCTCGAAGGCTGGGAGGTGAAGGCGATCCGCGCCGGGCGCGTGCAGCTCAAGGAAGCCTACGTCGTCATCCGCAACGGCGAGATCTATCTCATCGGCGCGCACATCAGCCCGCTCGGCTCGGCGTCCACGCACGTCAAGCCCGACCCCACCCGCACGCGCAAGCTGCTGCTGCACGCCGAGGAGATCCGCAAGCTGATCGGCAAGGTGGAGCGCGCCGGCTACACCCTCGTGCCGCTCAACATGCACTACAGCCGCGGCCGCATCAAGGTCGAGATCGGCCTCGCCAAGGGCAAGAAGCAGTACGACAAGCGCCAGGCCGAGAAAGAGCGCGAGTGGCAGCGCGAGAAGCAGCGCCTCCTGCGCGCCAAGCGCTGAGGCGCCGGTTCGCCGAGGTTCAAGAGCCTTTCGCAAGCTCCAGCCAGGTGTCGACCACCGTGTCCGGGTTGAGCGAAAGGCTGGTGATGCCCTCCTTGGCCAGCCAGCGCGCGAAGTCCGGATAGTCGGACGGCCCCTGCCCGCAGATGCCGACGTACTTGTTCTGCTTGCGGCAGGCCTGGATCGCGCGGCGGATGAGCTCCAGTACCGCCGGATCGCGTTCGTTGAAGGACGACGCGACGAGACCGGAATCGCGGTCCACGCCCAGCGTGAGCTGGGTGAGGTCGTTCGAGCCGATCGAGAAGCCGTCGAAATACTCCAGGAACTGTTCAGCCAGAACGGCGTTCGATGGCACTTCGCACATCATGACGATGCGCAGCCCGTTTTCGCTCCGCTTCAGGCCGTGCCCGGCGAGCAGCTCGGTCACGGCCTTGGCTTCTTCCAGGGTACGCACGAAGGGCACCATGATCTCGACGTTGGTCAGGCCCAGCGTGTCGCGCACTTTCTTCAGCGCCTCGCATTCCATCGCGAAGCACTCCCGGAACGACGGATCGATGTAGCGCGCCGCGCCGCGGAAGCCGAGCATGGGGTTCTCTTCCTCGGGCTCGTAGCGGCTGCCGCCGATCAGCTTGCGGTATTCGTTCGACTTGAAGTCCGACAGCCGCACGATGACCTGCCGCGGCCAGAAGGCAGCGGCGATGGTCGCCACTCCTTCGGCGAGCCGTTCGACGAAAAAGGCCCGCGGTGAAGCGTAGCCGCGCGAGGCCTCCTCCACCGCGCGCTTGAGGTCTGCCGGCAGATCGGGATATTCGAGCGCGGCCTTGGGATGCACGCCGATCATGTTGTTGATGACGAACTCCAGGCGCGCGAGGCCCACGCCGGCGCTCGGCAGCGAGGCCAGATCGAAGGCGAGCTGCGGGTTGCCGACGTTCATGGTGATCTTCACCGGAATCTCCGGCAGGTCGCCGAGCGACTGCTTCACCACTTCCACGCCGAGGATGCCTTCATAGACCTTGCCGGTGTCGCCTTCGGCGCAGGAGACCGTCACCTCCATGCCGTCGCGCAGCTTCTCGGTGGCGTTACCGCAGCCCACCACTGCGGGAATGCCGAGCTCGCGCGCGATGATGGCCGCGTGACAGGTACGGCCGCCGCGGTTGGTGACGATGGCCGAGGCGCGCTTCATCACCGGCTCCCAGTTGGGATCGGTCATGTCGGTCACCAGCACGTCGCCCGGCTGCACGCGCGCCATCTGGGAGGCGTCGCTCACCAGGCGCACAGTCCCCGTGCCCACTTTGCTGCCGATGGCGCGGCCGGTGACCAGCACTTTCGAGCGCCCCTTGACCCGGTAGCGTTCCTGCACGTCGTGGCGCTTCTGCGATTTCACCGTCTCGGGCCGCGCCTGCAGGATGTAGATGCGGCCGTCCTCGCCGTCCTTGCCCCATTCGATGTCCATCGGCCGGCCGTAATGCTTCTCGATGGCCACGGCATAGCGCGCCAGTTCCAGCACTTCCTCGTCGCTGATGCAGAAGCGGTTGCGGTCCTCGGCGGGCACGTCGAGCGTCGTGGTCGAACGCCCCGCCTCCCCGCGCTCGCCGAACACCATCTTGATGCGCTTGGAGCCGAGGCTGCGGCGCAGGATCGCGGGCCGCCCTTGCGCGAGCATGGGCTTGTGGACGTAGAACTCGTCCGGGTTGACCGCACCCTGCACCACCGTCTCGCCCAGGCCGTAGGACGCGGTGATGAAGACGACGTCCTCGAAGCCCGATTCGGTGTCGAGGGTGAACATCACCCCGCTTGCACCCAGATCGCTGCGCACCATGCGCTGCACGCCCGCGGACAAGGCCACCGCCTCGTGCTCGAAACCCTTGTGCACGCGGTAGGAGATCGCGCGGTCGTTGTAGAGGGAGGCGAAGACGTGCTTGATCGCCTCGACCACGGCGGGAAAGCCGCGGATGTTGAGAAAGGTCTCCTGCTGCCCGGCGAAAGAGGCGTCGGGCAGGTCTTCGGCGGTGGCGCTGGAGCGCACCGCGACCGGATGTTCGCCGTCGGCCATCAGCTTGTCGTAGGCGGCGCGCAGTTCCGCCTGCAGCCGCTCGGGAAGCGGCGCGTCCATGATCCATTGGCGGATCTCGGCGCCGCAAGCCGCCAGGGCCGTGACGTCGTCCGGGTCGAGCGCCTTGAGCCGCGCGTTGATGCGCTCGGTGAGCCCGGCTTCGCGCAGGAAGTCGCGGTAGGCCTGGGCCGTGGTGGCGAACCCGCCGGGGACGCGGATGCCCGATCGCGAGAGCTGCCGGATCATTTCGCCGAGCGAGGCGTTCTTGCCGCCCACCCGCTCGACATCCGTCATGCCCAGGCTTTCGAAACCCACCACATACGCGTCCTTCATGTCGGCCTCCGGTTGCCCTGCATTGTGGATGTCCGCTATGGTACCCGCTCCGCCCGCCGACCACGAAACACATGTCAATCCGCCCCGTCTTCTTCGTCTCGGACGGCACCGGCATCACCGCCGAGACCCTGGGCCGCAGCCTGCTGACCCAGTTCGAGGGCCTCGATTTCAAGCAGACGGTCATTCCCTTCGTGGATTCGGAGGAAAAGGCCGAGGAGTGCCTGCAGCGCTTCGAGGCCGCGAAACGGGAATACGGCGTCCGGCCGGTGGTGTTCAGCACCCTGCTCAAGGCCGGGGTGCGCGCCGTGATCGGCCGGGCCGACGCACTGGTGTTCGATTTCTTCGAGAGCTTCCTCAGTCCGCTGGAGGCCGAGCTGGGCATGCGCTCCTCGCACACCGTCGGCCGTTCCCACAGCATGGGCGACACGCCGGACTACCAGGCGCGCATCGAGGCGGTGAACTTCGCGCTGGCCTACGACGACGGCCAGGAAGCACGCGGGCTGGAGGACGCGGACGTGATCCTGATCGGCGTCTCCCGCAGCGGCAAGACGCCGACCTGCCTCTACATGGCCATGCAGATGGGCGTCAAGGCGGCGAACTACCCGCTCGTGCCCGAGGACTTCGAGCGCGGCACGCTGCCGCCGTGCCTCGAACCGCATCTGGGCAAGCTCTACGGGCTGAGCATCGACCCGGAGCGCCTCGCGCGCATCCGCAACGAACGGCGGCCGGGCAGCCGCTATGCCGATCTGGAGAACTGCCGCTACGAGGTGGCCCAGGCCGAGCGGCTGATGCAGAAATACGGCGTGCGCTGGCTCAATTCGACCGCGCGCTCCGTCGAGGAGATCGCCACCAAGATCCTGGAGGACGCGAAGCTGGAGCGGCGCGTCTACTGACGCTGCCGCACCTGTTCGTACAGGCAGATGGCCGCCGCGGCGGCGACGTTGAGCGATTCGGTTCCGCCCGGCATGGGGATGCGCACGCGCGCGGTGGCATGCGTGGCAAGCTCCGGGCTCACACCCGCGCCTTCGTTGCCGAAAATCCAGGCCGTCGGCTGGCGCAGATCGAGGTCGTAGAGACTGCGCTCGGCCTTCACATCGGTGACCACCACCATGCCCTGGAAGCGTCGCGCGACCTCGTTCAGATCCGCCTCGTCGTAGAGGCGCAGACGGAAATGCGCGCCCATGCCGGCGCGCAGCACCTTGGCCGACCAGACGAAGGCGCAGCCCTTCGACAGGCAGACGTTGCGCACGCCCGCCGCCGCGGCGGTGCGCAGGATCGAGCCGACGTTGCCTGCGTCCTGCAGGTTTTCCAGGAGCACGCAATGTTCGTTCGCGGGCGGCGCGCCCTCGGGCTCCTGCGTGGGAATGAGCGCCAGGATACCGGCCGGCGTGACGACGAAGGCGATGTGCTCGAACAGCCGGTCGGCGAACACGACTTTGGACTCGGCCGGCGTGCCTTCGAACAGCCGCGCGATCTCCGGTTTGCGCAGCCCGCTTTCGCTGGCGATCAGCGCGCTCGCCACGCCGCCGCTTGCGGCATAGGCCTCGATGAGATGCGGCCCGTCGAGCAAAGCCTGGCGGCTCGCGCGGCGCTCGCGCGCGGAATTGCTCAGCTTGACGAGCGTCTTGAACAGCGGGTTGTCGCGCGACTGGATGTATTTCAGCGCCATGCTTCAGAAGAGCTCGACCTGTTGCGGCTCCTCGCCGCAGAGTACGCGCACCGGCGCGAAGCTGCGCCGGTGCAGCTCGCACGGTCCGTAACGCCGCAGCAATTCGAGATGCTCGGGCGTCGCGTAGCCCTTGTGCTGCGCGAACCCGTAATGCGGATAGCGCTCGTGCCACTGCAGCATTTCGGCATCGCGCGTGGTCTTGGCGAGGATCGAGGCCGCGGCGATGCAGCGCACCTTGGCGTCGCCGCCGACGATGGCGCGCACGGGATAGCTGAGTTTGGGACAGCGGTTGCCGTCGACCAGCACTTCGTGCGGCGCCACGCGAAGCGCCTGCACCGCGCGCTGCATGGCCAGCATCGTCGCCCAGTAGATGTTGAGGCGGTCGATCTCCTCCACCGTCGCGGAGGCCACCGCCCAGGCGAGGGCGCGTTCCTTGATGCGAGCCGCGAGCTTCTCGCGCTCGCGTTCGGTCAACTGCTTGGAATCGTCGATGCCGTTGATACGCCGGGCCGGATCGAGGATCACCGCAGCCGCGTAGACCGGGCCTGCGAGCGGCCCCCTGCCCGCCTCGTCCACGCCGCAGACGAGCTCGACGGCGCTCATGCCGCAGCCTCCGCCGCCCGGTCGATGAGCGGCGCGAGCGCCTCGGCGGCCCGTTCGGCCGCGCCGCGCCGCATGAGGGTGTGCAGCGCGGCGAAGCGTTCGCGGACGGCCTGCAGCGCCTGCTTGTCGTTGTAGAGATTGAGCGCGGCCTGCGCGAGATTCTCCGGCGTCACGTCGTCCTGCAGCAGTTCGGGCACCACCCAGTCGTCGCAGAGAATGTTCGGCAACCCGACGTACTTCACACGCACCAGCCGCTTGGCGATGGCGAAGGAAAGCGGCGCCATGCGGTAGGCGATCACCATGGGACAGCGCAGCAGCGCCGCCTCCAGCGTCACCGTGCCGCTCGCCGCGATGGCGAAATCGCTCGCCGCGAGCGCCTCCTGCGCGTGGCCGAACATCATGCGCACGGGCAGTTCGCCGTCATTGTGCCGGTACAGCGCCTCCTCGAACAGCCGGTAGGTCTCGCGCGTGGCGCAGGGCACGAGGAACTGCACGTTGCCCAGCTTCTGCCGGATCAGCTTGGCCGCTCCGATGAAGGGCTCGGCATGGTTGAGCACTTCCTGCTGCCGGCTGCCGGGCAGCAGCGTGACGATCGCGCCCTTGTTCGAAAGGCGCAGATACTCCAGCAGCGCCTCGCGGTCGATGACTTCCGGGATTTCGTCGGCGAGCGGATGGCCGATGAAGGTCACCGGCACGCCGGCGTCCCGATAGATCTGCTCCTCGAAGGGCAGCAGCACCAGCATGTGCGAGACGGCTTCGCGGATGGTCTTGATGCGTCCGGCGCGCCAGGCCCAGACCGTGGGGCTGACGAGATGCGCGGTGGTGATGCCGCGCCGCCTCAGCTGTTTCTCCAGGCCGAGGTTGAAGTCCGGGGAGTCGATACCGAGAAAGAGATGCGGCCGCCGCGCGGCGATGCGGCGCACGAGCTCGCGCCGCAAGGCGACGAGGCCGGGCAGATGCTTCAGCACCTCCACCAGCCCGTGCACAGCCAGCCGTTCCTGCGGCACCCAGGAGTCGAAGCCCTGACCGATCATCTTCGGCCCGCCGATGCCGAAGAACTCGGCCTGGGGATAGCGTTCCTTGAGCGCGGCGATGACGTGGCTGCCGAGCAGGTCGCCGGAAGCCTCGCCGGCGACCATCACGATACGAACCGGAGTCGCGTTCATCGCTTCCCCGCCGTTGCGGCCCGCTAGCGCAGGATGCCGCGCTTCGCCTCACGCAGGAAATCGACCAGGATCTTCAGCTCCGGCCACTCGTCCTGCTGCTGCGCGAGCTGCTCGATCGCCTCGGTCAGCGTGAGGTTGCTGCGGTAGATCGTCTTGTAGGCGCGCCGCAACGCGGCGATCGCCTCGTTACTGAAGCCGCGCCGCCGCAAGCCTTCGGTGTTGATGCCGTAGGTCTTGGCCGGATTGCCCGAGGCCATGACATAGGGCGGCAGGTCCTGGAACAGGATGGTGCCCCCGCCGGTCATGGCATGCGCGCCGATCTTCACGAACTGGTGCACACCGGTCATGCCGCCGAGGATCGCCCAGTCGCCCACGTGGCAATGCCCGGCGACCTGCGCGTTGCTGGCGAAAATGGTGTTGTTGCCGACCTGGCAATCGTGGGCGATGTGCACATAGCCCATGATCCAGTTGTCGTTGCCGATGCGCGTCACGCCCGCGTCCTGCGCGGTGCCGGCGTTGATGGTGCAGTATTCGCGGATGGTGTTGCGATCGCCGATCTCGACGCGCGTGGGTTCGCCGCTGTACTTCTTGTCCTGCGGTTCGCCGCCGAGCGAGCAGAACTGGAAGATGCGGTTGTCGCGGCCGATGCGCAGATGGCCCTCCAGCACGACGTGCGGACCGACCCAGGTGTTGTCGCCGATCTCGACGTGCTCGCCGACGATGGTGTAGGCCCCGATGCTGACGTTGGCGCCGATTTTGGCTTTGGGATGAACGATGGCGGTGGGATGAATCATGTTCGTGCGCGGCTCGTCGGTCGGCATCAACCCTCACGCATGGTGCACATCATCTTCGCTTCCGCGGCGAGCTTGCCGTCGACGGTCGCCTCCGCCTCGAACGTCCACACGTTCTTGATGGTGCGCACCGGGCGCGCGGTGATGCGGAGCTGATCGCCGGGCGTCACCGGGCTCTTGAAGCGCGCCTCGTCGATGCCGAGGAAATACACCAGCGAGTTTTCGCTCGGCACGCGGCCGGCGGTCTTGAACGCGAGGATCGCGGCAGCCTGCGCCATCGCCTCGATGATCAGCACGCCGGGCATGATCGGCAGTTTGGGGAAATGGCCGGGAAAGAACGGCTCGTTGAAGGTGACGTTCTTGACGGCGACGATGCGCTCGCCGGGCACGCATTCCAGTACCCGGTCCACCAGCAGGAAGGGATAGCGGTGGGGAAGGTACTGCTGAATTTCGTTGATATCCATGCTGCTCATTCTTCGTTCTCCGTGCCCGTCTTGCCGCGACCCGAGCGGCGTACGCGCTCGTACAGCTTGTCCAGTCCGCGCAGCAGCGCAACGGTACGCCGCCATTCGCGCGCCGGCGTCGCGGGAATCACGCTCAGATACATGCCCGGTTCCTCGATGGAACGGGTCACCCAGGTGCCGCCGGAGATGACGACCCGGTCGGCGATGTGCAGGTGGCCACCGATCATCGCGGCGCCACCGATCATGCAATGTCGTCCGATCGTCGTGCTGCCGGCGATGCCGGCGCAGCCGGCGATGGCCGTGTGCGCGCCGATGCGGCAGTTGTGACCGATCTGGATCTGGTTGTCGAGTTTGACGCCCTCCTCGATCACCGTGTCGTCGAGCGCGCCGCGGTCGATGGTGGTGTTGGCGCCGATTTCCACGTCGTCGCCGATGACGACGCGCCCGATCTGCGGAATCTTCAGCCAGCGGCCCTGCTGCTGGGCGAAACCGAAACCGTCGGCGCCGATCACCGCGCCGGAATGGATGATCGCCCGGCGCCCGATCACGCAATCGGCGTAGATTGTCACGCGCGGATAGAGCCGGCTGCCCTCCCCGATGGTGCTGCGCGCGCCGACAATGCAGCCGGCGCCGACCGCCACCCCCGGGCCGATGTTCGCGCCCGCCTCGATCACGCAACCGGGACCGATGTGCGCCGTCGGGTCGATGAAGGCGCTGGCATCGATGACCGCGCTCGGATGCACGCCCGGCTGCACCGGCGCGGGCGGATTGAGCAGCCGCGAAACCTGGGCGAAATAGAGATAAGGATCGGCGCAGACGATGCGCGGCAGCGTGGTGGCGTCGCGCTCTTCCGCGCTCACGATCACCGCGCCGGCGCGCGTGGCCTGCAGTTCCTCCCGGTATCTGCCCTGTGCGAAGAAGCTGATGTGCTCGGGACCGGCGCTCTTCAGGGTCGCCACCTGCGAGACCCGCGTTTCCGGGTCGCCCACCACTTCGCCGCCGAGCTGCGCGGCGATGTCCGCCAGCCGCACGCTACGCGCTTGCATGGGCAGCCTTATTTGGCGGGCTTGCTGTCGGCAGGTTTGCCGTCATCCAGCGCCTTGATCACTTTGTCGGTGATGTCGATGCGCGGACTCACGTACACCGCTTCCTGGAAGATGATGTCGAATTTCTCCGCCTCGGCGATCTGCTTCACCGCGCGGTTGGCGCGCTCGAGAATCCCGGCCAGCTCCTCGTTGCGGCGCGCATTGAGATCCTCGCGGAACTCGCGCTGCTTGCGCTGGAATTCGCGGCTCGCTTCGGCCAGCTCGCGCTCGCGCTTGCTGCGCTCGCTGTCCGGCATGGTCATGGCGTTGCGCTCGAGCGATTCCTGCAGCTTCTTGATGCTCTCCGCCATGCGCTGCAGTTCCTGATCGCGCTTGCTGAATTCCGCTTCGATGCGCTTTTGCGCACGTTGGGCGGGAACCGCATCGCGCAAGATGCGGTCGAGGTTGACGAAGCCGATCTTTGCGCCTTCCTGGGCGAAGCTCGGGAAAACCAACAGCAGCATCGGCCACAGGGCCAGCCAGCGGAATGTCGTTAACGTCATGTCTGAAATCCTGTAATGGATATGGCGTCCCTAAAACGCGTGTCCGAACGTGAACTGGAACTTCTGCACGTCGTCGCCAGGCTGCTCGTTGAGCGGGTAGGCGATGATGAGCTGCAGCGGACCGAAGGGCGAATTCCACGACACGAACCCGCCCGTAGAATACCGCAACTTCAAGTCGCTCAAGGTATTACCCTTGCCGGTGTCCCAGACCTGGCCGGCATCGAAGAATACCCCCATCCGCACCGAACGGTCTTGACGCATGCCCGGCATCGGGAACAGCAGCTCGGCGTTGCCCACGACTTTGCGTGAGCCGCCCAGCACGCCGTCGGCGTCGCGCGGACCGAGCGATCCCTGTTCGAACCCACGGACAGAATTCGGTCCGCCGCCGAAGAAGGCCTTGAAGAACGGCAGTTCGCCGCCGCCGTAGCCCGCGGCGTAGCCCGCCTCGCCCTTGAGCTTCAGGGTGAGGTCGCGCGACAGCGGGAAATACCAGCTCAGCTCGTAGTTGATCTTGTAGTACTGCAGGTCCGCCGCGGGCAACCCCGATTCGATGTAGGCGCGCTGATACGTCCCGGAGGTGGTCCAGAACGCGCTGTCGCGGCGGTCGCGCGACCAGCCGATGGTGCCGATGAGGCCCAGCGTCTTGTCGCCTTCGGTGTCGACGAAATCCTTGAACCGGTCCGGGCTGTCGTCGAACAGCTCGATTTCGGTCTGTTCCACCGCCAGGCCGAAATGGATGCGGTCGAATTCGGTGATCGGCACCCCGGCGCGCAGGCCGACGCCCATGGTATCGGTCGCGTAACGTCCGAAGCTCAGGCGCCGGCGCGGGTCGTAGCGGCGCGCATAGATGTCGAAACCGCCGCTGACGCCGTCCACCGTGAGATACGGGTTGGTGAACGACAGGCCGATGTTGCGGTTGATCTTGCTGGTGTTCAGGTTGATCTCCACCGCGTTGCCGGTGCCGAACAGGTTCTGCTGCGAGACCGAACCCTGCAGCACCAGGCCGTCGGCGCTCGAGAAGCCGGCACCCAGCATCAGCGCGCCGGTGGGTTTCTCGACCACGCTGTAGGTCACGTCCACCTGATCGGTCGTGCCGGCTACCGGATGGGTATCGACGTTGACCTCGGTGAAGTAATCGAGCCGGTCGATGCGCTGGCGTGAAAGCTGCAGTTTCTGGGCGTCGTAGTAAGCGCCTTCAAGCTGCCGCATCTCGCGGCGGATCACCTCGTCACGGGTGCGGGTGTTGCCCGCCACCTCGATGCGCCGAACGTACACCCGCCGGCCCGGGTCGATCATGATGTTGAAGGCGACCGTGCGGTCTTCCTTGTTGACGTCCGGCACCGCGTTGGCGTTGGCAAAGGCATAGCCGTCGTTGCCGAGACGGTCGGTGATCGCCTTGGTGGTGTCCGTCAGCTTCTTGCGCGAGAAGGTTTCGCCGGGCTTGATCTGGACGAGCTTTTCCAGCTCCTCCTTCGGCACGACGAAATCGCCCGAGAGCGTGACGTCGCGGACCGTGTACTTCTCGCCCTCGGAAATGCTGACCGTGATGTAGATGTGCCGCTTGTCGGGCGTGATCGACACCTGCGTCGATTCGATGTTGAAGTCGAGGTAGCCGCGATCGAGATAGAAGGAACGCAGCGTCTCGAGGTCGGCGGAGAGTTTCTGCCGCGAATACTGGTCGTTCTTGGTGTACCAGGTGAACCAGCCCGGCGTCGTGAGCACGAACAGATCGAGCAGCGCGTCCTCGGTGAAGGCGCGGTTGCCGACGATGTTGATGCGCGCGATCTTCGCCACCTCGCCTTCGTCGACGCTGAAGTTGATGGCGACGCGGTTGCGGTCGAGCGGCGTGACTGTGGTCTGGATGTTGACGCCGTAGCGGCCGCGCGTCAGGTACTGGCGCTTGATCTCCTGCTCGGCCTTTTCGATCACCGCCCGGTCGAAAATGCGGCCTTCGGCGATGTTGTTCTCGCGCAGGGCGAGTTTGACGTCCTCCGGCGAGAATTCCTTCATGCCGCTGAAATCGATCTGCGCGATCGCGGGGCGCTCCTCCACCACCACCACGAGCACTTCGCCGTCGATTTCGATGCGCACATCCTTGAAGAAGCCGGTGCCGAACAGCACGCGAATCGCCTCGCGGGCCTTGTCTTCGGTCATCGTCTCCCCGACTCTCACGGGGAGGTAACTGAAGACCGTACCGGCTTCGATGCGCTGTATCCCCTCCACCCGGATGTCGCGCACCACGAACGGATCGAATGCGTACGCGGCATGCGCGAACAGGGCACCCACCAGTGCCGCAGCGAGTTTTTTTCTCATGTTGAGGCGGTGTTCCTCGTCAGCCGGTGAGCAGCCGGCTTATATCGTTATAAAAGGCAAACACCATGAGCGCGAGCAGGACGACGAGGCCGGCGCGCTGACCCAGTTCGACGATCCGCTCGGATACCGGACTGCCTTTTAGAATTTCGGCCGTATAGTACATCAGGTGCCCGCCGTCGAGCAGCGGAATCGGCAGCAGATTCAAGACCCCGAGACTGATGCTGATGAGCGCGAGGAAGGACAGATACGCGGCCAGCCCGAGCTGCGCCGACTGGCCGGCGTAATCGGCGATGGTCACCGGCCCGGACAGATTGCGCCACGACACCTCGCCCAACACCATCTTGCCCAGCATGCGCAGAGAGAAGACCGAGGTGTCCCAGGTTTTCTCCAGGGCACGGCCGAAGGCCTCGACGACGCCGTAACGGATTTCCACGAAATAGGGCTGCAACTGCGCTTCGTCGACTTGCGGCGCGACGCCCAGCCGGCCGCGACGCGCTTCCCCTTCCCCCACCGCGTCGGGGACCGGATACAGTTGCAGGCGCTGGCCGTCGCGCTCCACGGTCAGACGCAACTCGCGTCCCGGCGCGTTGCGGACCCGGTCGACCAGCGTGTCCCAATGCGTCACCGGCTCGTCGTCGATCGCGACGATGCGATCGCCAAGCCGCAAGCCCGCGCGCTCGGCCGGACTGCCTGCGGAGACCTGCCCCACCACCGGCTCGACCGGCGGACGATAGGCCCGCAAGCCGATCTGCAGCAGCAGATCGCCCTCGCTTTGATCGGCGTGCAGGCCCGACAGATCGAGCACGCGCCGCTCGAGCGTTCGGTCGGCCGTGATCACCTCGAGGGTCACGGGCTCGCGGTCGATGGCGCGGTCGAGCAGCGCCCAGCGCACGTCCTGCCAGCTCCGCACCGCTTCGCCGTCCACCGCCGTGACCGTATCGCCCTCGCGTATCCCCGCCGCCGCGGCGAGCGAGCCTTCGACCGGCTTGCCCGCGATCGGCTTCAGTTCCTGCACGCCGCCGACGAAGAGGACGGCATAGAGCACGATGGCGAGCAGGAAATTCGCCAGCGGGCCGGCGGCGACGATGGCGAAACGTTTCCACACGTTCTGGCGGTTGAAGGCGCGCGGCAGCTCTTCGGGCGCGACCTCCCCTTCGCGCTCGTCGAGCATCTTCACGTAGCCGCCGAGCGGAATGGCGGCGATCGCCCATTCAGTGCGGTCGCGTCCCAGCCTGCGCATGAAGATCGGCTTCCCGAAACCGACCGAGAAGCGCAGCACCTTGACGCCGCACCAGCGCGCGACCAGGTAATGGCCGAACTCGTGCACGACGATCAGCACGCCGAGCGCGACGGCGAACGACAGCAGCGTATGCAGCAGGTTCATGCGGCTCCGACCAGGGTGCGCGGCTTGAGCAGCGCCGCGGCTTGGACGCGCGCGGCACGGTCCGCCTCGATCACGTCTTCGAGCGACTGGATTTCACGTGCGGGCAGCCGGTCGAGCGTGGCCTCGATCACTTCGGTGATGCGCGGGAAGGAAAGCTCCTTGGCGAGGAAGGCATCCACCGCCACTTCGTTCGCGGCGTTGAAGACCGCGGGCGCGCTGCCGCCCGCGGCCAGCACTTCGTAGGCGAGCGCGAGCGCGCGGAAGCGCTCGAAGTCCGGTTTCTCGAAACTCAGGCTGCCGATTTTCGCCAGATCGAGGAACGCCACGCCGGCATCGACGCGGTCGGGATAAGCGAGCGCCTGCGCGATGGGCGTACGCATGTCGGGATGCCCCAACTGCGCGATCACCGAACCGTCCGCGTATTCCACCATCGAATGCACCACGCTCTGCGGATGGATCACGACCTCGATCTGCTCGGGCGACGCGCCGAACAGCCAATGCGCTTCGACCACCTCCAGCGCCTTGTTCATCATCGTCGCCGAGTCGACCGAGATCTTGCGGCCCATGTTCCACACCGGATGGGCGCAGGCCTGCTCGGGCGTGACATGCGCCAGTTCCGAAATCGGCCGGGTGCGGAACGGTCCGCCGCTGCCGGTGAGCAGGATGCGCCGCACGCCGCAATCGGCGAGCCGCCCCGAAGCGAGCGCCGGCAGGCATTGGAAGATGGCGTTGTGCTCGCTGTCGATCGGCAGCAAGGCAGCGCCGTGCGCGCGCACCGCGGCCATGAAAATGGGCCCGGCCATCACCAGCGCTTCCTTGTTGGCGAGCAGGATCTTCTTGCCGGCGCGCGCCGCGGCGAGCGTGGGTTTGAGGCCGGCCGCCCCGACGATCGCCGCCATGACGCTGTCCACGTCCGGGTGCGTGGCCGCTTCGATGAGGCCCTCTTCCCCGCTCAGGACCCGCGTGTCGATCGAAGCCTGGGCGAGCCGTGCGGCGAGCGTGCGCGCGGCTGAGGGTTCGGCCACGACGGCGAAGGGCGGCCGGTGCGCGACGCAGGCTTCGAACAGCGCATCGACGTTACGGTGCGCCGTCAGCGCGTGGATCTTGAAGCGGTCCGGATGCCGTGCCACCACGTCGAGGGTGCTGCGGCCGATGGAGCCGGTGGCACCGAGTACGGTGATACGCTGGACTGAACTCATAACGACACCACCAAGGCGGCAAGAGGCAATACCGGAAGCAAGGCGTCCACGCGGTCGAGCACGCCGCCATGCCCGGGCAACAAGTGGCCGCTGTCCTTCACTCCGACCCGGCGTTTCAGCGCCGATTCGAACAAATCGCCGAGGATCGCCACCGCCGTCAGCGCGGCGACGAACACGAACATCCACAACTTCCCGCCGGGCAGCGTATCGATGCGCGCCGGCACGAACTGCGGCAGCAGCGCGATCCATAGCGCCGCATACACGGCCGTGGCAATGAATGCGCCGTAGACGCCCGCCCAAGTCTTGCCCGGACTGATGTTCGGCGCAAGCTTACGGCCGCCGAAACGCCGGCCGGCGAAGTAGGCGGCGATGTCCGCGACCCAGACGGTCGCCAGGAAAAGCAGCAGCGTGAGCGGATGCGCCTCGCGCAGCTGCACGAGGGCGGAATAGGTCGAAAGCAGCACGAGCGCGCCGATGACGAGCAGCAGCGCCCCCGCCACGCGCTGCGGCCGCAGCCGCAGCCACAATGGGACGCCAATGGCCCAGAACGCCGCCGCAAGCAGATAGACAGCCGTCAGCGCCTCCGGCCGGGCGGTCTCGCCCAGCAACCCGGTCGCATAGGCCCAGGCAAGCCCGCCGCCGGCCAGCACGGCGCCGAAGGCCGCACGATGGGCCGCGGAACAGCCCGCAAGTCCCGCCCACTCCCAGGCGGCGCCGTACACCGCCACGCCCATGAACAGCGCCCAACCGGTCGCCGGCAGGAAGAACAGCGCCCCCAGCAGCACGCCGATCAGCACCAGCGCGGTGAGCACCCGTTCGCGCAGCATGCCGTCTCGCGCAGCGAATCAGGACGCCAGCTTCTGCCGCGGGTCGGGCAATTCGACCACGCTCGATGCGCCCGCCGCCTCGCGCGCGGCCTGCGCCACCTGTTCGCTGGTGCGCCCGAAACGGCGCTCGCGCCGCTGATAGGACTCGATGGCCTTGTCCAACGCCACGGCGTTGAAATCCGGCCACAGGAGGTCGGTGAAATAGAACTCGGTGTAGGCGAGCTGCCACAGCAGGAAGTTGCTGATGCGCTGCTCGCCGCCGGTGCGGATGAAGAGGTCGGGCTCCGGCGCGTAGTGCATGGACAGGTAGGGCGCGAGATCCGCCTCGGTGTAGCGTCCGGCCTTTTCCGGATGTTCGGTCACGAGCCGGTTGACCGCCTGCAGCAGGTCCCAGCGGCCGCCGTAGTTGGCGGCGATGGTGAGCGTCAGGCGGGTGTTGTTCGCGGTCAGCGCCTCGCCTTCGCGCACCAGCCGCACGATGTCCTCGCCGAAAGCCGCGATGTCGCCGATGACCCGCAGGCGGATGTTGTTCTCGTGCAGCTTGGCGACCTCGTTCTCGAGCGCGCTGCGGAAGAGCTGCTTGAGCATCGACACCTCTTCGGCCGGACGACGCCAGTTCTCGGAGCTGAAGGCAAAGAGCGTCAGGTACTCGATGCCGCGCTCGGCGCAGGCGCGCACCGCCGCACGCACGGCGTCCGCGCCTTTGCGGTGGCCGGCGATGCGCGGCATGAAGCGCTGCTTCGCCCACCGCCCGTTGCCGTCCATGATGATGGCCACATGGCGGGGAATGGCGCGGGTCTCCGGTATGGCGTGGGTCGAACTCGTGAACATGGGCTCCTCGACTGGCGCGACAGCTCGTCTATGGGCACCGGCCGCGCCGCCGCGCAGCCGAAAGACTCAAATCTGCAGCAGTTCGGCTTCTTTCTGCTGCAACAGTTTGTCGATCTCGGCGATGTGGCGGTCGGTCAGCTTCTGCACGTCCTCCTGCGCGCGCCGCTCCTCGTCCTCGGAAATGGTCTTCGCCTTGAGCGCCTCCTTCAACTGCTGGTTGGCGTCGCGCCGCAGGTTGCGCACCGCCACCTTGGCGTTCTCGCCCTCCTGCTTCACCACCTTGATCAGCTCGCGGCGGCGCTCCTCGGTGAGCGGCGGCATCGGCACCCGGATCATTTCGCCCTGGGTTTGGGGATTGAGGCCGAGATCCGCTTCGCGGATCGCCTTCTCCACCGCCGCCACCATCTTCTTCTCCCACGGCTGCACGCCCAGCGTGCGGGCGTCGAGCACCGTGACGTTGGCGACCTGGTTGATCGGCGTCTGGACGCCGTAATAGTCGACAGTGACGTGATCGAGCAGACCGGGATGCGCCCGACCGGTGCGGATCTTGGCGAGATCGGCCTTGAGCGCCTCGATCGACTTCTGCATCTTCTGTTCGGTCGTTTTCTTGATACTTGCGGGATCCATGTTCTCGTCCTCGAATCCTCGATAGCTTTGCCGGGCCCTCGGGGCGCCGGTCGCGGGCACGCTAGACGTGCACCAGCGTACCCTCGTTCTCGCCCATGACCACGCGCTTGAGCGCGCCCGGCTTGTACAGGCTGAACACCGTGATCGGCAGCTTCTGATCGCGGCACAGCGCGAGCGCCGTGGCATCCATGACCTTGAGATCGCGGGCGATGGCCTCGTCGAACGACACCTTGTCGTAGCGGCGCGCGCTCGGGTCCTTCATCGGATCGGCGGTATAGACGCCGTCGACCTTGGTCGCCTTGAGCACCATTTCCGCTCCGATCTCGCTGCCGCGAAGAGCGGCCGCCGTGTCCGTGGTGAAGAACGGGTTGCCGGTGCCGGCGGCGAAGATGACGATCTTGCCCTCTTCGAGATAGCGGATGGCCTTCGGCCTGATGTACGGCTCGACCACCTGCTCGATGCGGATGGCCGACTGCACCCGGGCGTTCAGGCCTTTCTGCCTCATCACGTCCGCCAGCGCCAGCGCGTTCATCACCGTGGCCAGCATGCCCATGTAATCGGCGGTGGCGCGGTCCATACCGCCGGCGCCGAGCGCGACGCCGCGGAAGATGTTGCCGCCGCCGATGACCACGCCGATCTCGACGCCCAGCTCGTGCACCGCGGCGATTTCCGCCACGATGTTTTCGACGATATCGCGGTTGATCCCGAAGGGATCCTCACCCATCAGGGCTTCACCGCTCAACTTCAACAGAATGCGCTTGAGGCGCGGTTCGGGCATAGCGGCTCTCGTTCGTTATTTGCTCACTCCAGCCTGCGCCATCACTTCCGCGGCGAAGTCGGTGGTCTTCTTCTCGATGCCCTCGCCGACGACGAAGAACTTGTAGCTGCGCAGCTTCGCCTTGCGGTTGGCGAGCAGCTTCTCCACCGTCACCTTGTCGTCCTTCACGAAGGGCTGACCGAGCAGCGTGATCTCGTTCAGGAACTTGTTGAGGCCGCCTTCGATCATCTTGGCGACGATCTCCGCCGGCTTGCCGGATTCGGCCGCGCGCGCCGCCAGCACTTCGCGCTCGCGCTCGACGACTTCCGGCGAGACCTGCTCCTTCGACAGGAACTGCGGCTTGGCGAAGGCGATGTGCATGGCGAGATCCTTGCCCAGCTCGTCGTCGCCGCCTTCCAGTTCCACCAGCACGCCGATCTTGCTGCCATGCAGGTACTGCGACAGCCTGGCGTCGGTCTGGATGCGCGCGAAGCGGCGGATGGCGATGTTCTCGCCGATCTTCTGCACCAGCGCCTGGCGCTTGGCTTCGATGTTCTCGCCGCCGATGTCCAGCTTGGCGAGCGCCTCGACGTCAGCCGGGTTCTCCCGGGCCACGGTTTCGGCCAGCGCGCGGGCGAAGGCGACGAAGTCCTCGTTCTTCGCCACGAAATCGGTCTCGCAGTTCAGTTCCACCAGGGCGCCGAGCTTGGCGTCGGGCGAGAGATAGGCGCCGATCACGCCTTCGGCCGCCACACGGCTCGCCGCCTTGCTGGCCTTGGCGCCGCTCTTGATGCGCAGCAGATCCTCGGCTTTCTTCAGGTCGCCGTCCGCTTCGACCAGGGCCTTCTTGCACTCCATCATGCCCAGTCCGGTGATCTCGCGCAGCTCTTTCACCATCGCTGCGGTAATTTCAGCCATTCCTTGCTCCTTGTCTGGTACTCGCCCCGTTCGCGGGGCCCATCGCGTTACGGATCGAGCCGCGATCCGTCATGAATCTTTAAAAAAAGGGGCACTGACGCCCCTTTCGAATCCTGTGCCTCAAGCAATCGCCCGGCCCGGCCGGCACGCTCAGCTCTCGGCGCTTTCTTCCACCTCGACGAACTCGTCGTCGCCGGCGCTGACGATTTCCTGGATCGACTGCGCGCGGCCTTCCAGCACGGCGTCGGCGATGCCGCGGCAATAGAGGCGGATGGCGCGGGCCGAGTCGTCGTTGCCGGGGATGACGTGGGCGATGCCCTCGGGCGAATTGTTGGTATCGACCACGGCGACCACCGGGATGCCGAGCTTGTTCGCCTCATCGACGGCGCCCTTCTGATAGCCGACGTCGATCACGAACAGCGCGTCGGGCAGCGATTCCAGGTTCTTGATGCCGCCGATCGAGCGCTGCAGCTTCTCCAGTTCGCGCATGAAGTGCAGCGCTTCTTTCTTCGCCATGCGCTCGACGGTGCCGTCCTCGACGGCCTGCTCCATTTCCTTGAGGCGCTTGATCGACTGCTTGACGGTCTTGAAGTTGGTCAGCATGCCGCCCAGCCAGCGATGATCGACGTAGGGCATGCCGCAGCGCGTGGCTTCCTCGCGCACGATGTCGCGCGCGGCGCGCTTGGTGCCGACGAACAGGATGGTGCCTTTGTTCGCCGCGAGCTGGCGAACGTACTTGATCGCCTCGTTGTACATCACCAACGTCTTCTCGAGGTTGATGATGTGGATCTTGTTGCGGTGACCGAAGATGTAAGGCGCCATCTTCGGGTTCCAGTAGCGGGTCTGGTGTCCGAAATGGACGCCAGCCTCCAGCATCTGACGCATGGTCGTGGACATGGATCGCTCCGTTTTAGGGTTGGTTGCTGACGTCCGTCCGTGTACCGAAACCCCGCCGGGACGGGGCACCCTAAAGGACGGACGCTGGATTCCGGCGCCCGGGCCATCCCGGACACCGCCTTTCACCCGGGCCGATCAAACAGCGCCCAAGTGGCCGCGGAGTATAGCACGCCGCCCGCCCGCTCCCCAATATTGGCCTTGTCCGACAAGCCATTAGCCGGCCGGCGTGAACCGGGTCAAATTGCCTCGTCCGCGGCCATCACTTATGCTTGCGTGTTTTGCGAAAGGCAGTACCAACCATGGCGGTCGTCATCAAGACTCCGGAAGAAATCGAAGGCATGCGGGTCGCCGGCCGGCTCGCGGCGGAGGTCCTCGACTTCATCACCCCGTACGTCAAACCGGGCATCACGACCGCCGAACTGGACCGCCTGTGCCACGAATACATGCGCGACGTGCAGGGCACCACGCCGGCCCCGCTCAACTACGCGCCGCCCGGCTATCCGCCCTATCCCAAGGCCATCTGCACCTCGGTGAACGATGTCGTCTGCCACGGCGTGCCGAACGAGTACGTGCTGAAAAACGGCGACATCCTCAACATCGACATCACCATCATCACCAAGGACGGCTTCCACGGCGACACGAGCCGGATGTTCTACATCGGCGAGCCCTCGATCCAGGCCCGGCGCCTGTGCGAGGTGACTTTCGAATGCATGTGGATCGGCATCCTCAAGGTGCGCCCCGGGGCCTACCTGGGCGACATCGGCCATGCCATCCAGCGCCACGCCGAAGCCCACGGCTACAGCGTGGTGCGCGAATTCTGCGGCCACGGCATCGGCCGCAAATTCCACGAGGAGCCGCAGGTGCTGCATTACGGCCGTCCCGGCACCGGGCTCAAGCTGCAGCCCGGCATGATTTTCACCATCGAGCCGATGATCAACGCCGGCAAGCCGGGCATCCGCGAACTCAAGGGCAAACGCGCCGACGGCTGGACCATCCTCACCCAGGACCGCAGCCTGTCCGCCCAATGGGAGCACACCGTGCTGGTCACCCAGACCGGCTACGAGGTCCTGACCGTCTCGCCCGGCGCGCCGCCCATGCCCCAGAGCCTGCAAGCCGCCTGAGATGGTTTCGGTGCCCGCCCGACTCGCCGACGCCGCCGGCGCCTCGCGCCAGCGGCTGGCGACCGGCCGGGCCGCGCTGGCCGCCGCCTTCCGGACCGACCGTGCCGCCGCGCGCTATCTGCGCGCCCATTGCCGGCTGATCGACCAGTTACTGCGCGAGGCCTGGCAAGCCGCCGCCCTGCCGCGCGACTTCGCCCTGGTGGCGGTCGGCGGCTACGGACGCGGCGACCAGTTCCCGCATTCCGACGTGGACGTGCTGGTCCTGCTGCCGGCCGCCCCCGAGGCCGCCGTGGCACAGACCCTGGAACGCTTCGTGGGCGGGCTGTGGGACCTGGGCCTCAACATCGGCCACAGCGTGCGCACGATCGACGAATGCATAGAGGAAGCGGCCAAGGACATCACCGTCCAGACCGCCCTGCTCGAAGCGCGTTACCTCTGCGGCAGCCGGCGCCTGTACGAACGCCTGCGCGCGACCTTCACCGCCCGCCTCGACCCGCGGCTGTTCTTCCGCGCCAAGCTGCTGGAACAGCAGCAGCGCCATGCCAAATACCAGGACAGCCCTTACAGCCTGGAGCCGAACATCAAGGAAGCGCCGGGTGGGCTACGCGACCTGCAGACCATCCTCTGGATGAGCCGCGCGGCGGGCTTCGGCGCGGACTGGAACGAGCTCGCCGAACGCGCGCTCATCACCCGCGAGGAGGCGCGCAGCCTGCGGCGGCACGAGAACTGGCTCAAGGGCCTGCGGCTGCGCCTGCACCTGCTCGCGGGCAGACGCGAGGAGCGCATCCTGTTCGATCATCAGGAAGCGCTGGCGCGGGAATACGGCTTCAGCGAGCAGCAGGGCAAGCGCGCGAGCGAAGTGTTCATGCAGCACTACTACCGCGTCGCCAAGGCCATCACCCAGCTTAACACCATCCTGATCCAGAACCTCGAAGCCGCGCTGTTTCCCGACGACGGCACCGGCACCGAGGCGATCAACGAGCGCTTCCTGCGCCAGCGCGATCTGCTGCACGCGCGCGATCCGGAACTCTTCGAACGCGAGCCCGCAGCGATCCTGGAGAGCTTCCTGCTCCTGCAGCAGCATTCCGAACTGAAAGGCATGACGGCGCCCACGCTGCGGGCATTGTGGCGCGCGCGCGTGCGCATCGACGCCGCCTTCCGCCGCAACCCGCGCCATCGCGCGCTGTTCCTGCAGATCCTGCAGCAGCCGCGCGGCATCGTGCACGAGCTGCGGCGCATGAACCAGTACGACATCCTCGGGCGGTATCTCCCCGCCTTCGGCCGCATCGTCGGCCAAATGCAGCACGACCTGTTCCACGTCTACACCGTGGACCAGCACATCCTCATGGTGGTGCGCAATCTGCGCCGCTTCACCCTGGCGGAATACGCGCACGAGTACCCGCTCTGCAGCCGGCTGATGACGACCTTCGAACGCAACTGGCTGCTCTACATCGCCGCGCTGTTCCACGACATCGCCAAGGGACGCGGCGGCGATCACTCGCAACTCGGCAAGGCGGACGCCCTGCAGTTCTGCCGCGCGCACGGCCTGTCGGCGGAGGACACCGAGCTGGTGGCGTTCCTGGTCGAACACCACCTCACCATGTCGAACACCGCGCAGAAGCGCGACCTCACCGACCCGGACGTGGTGCGCGAGTTCGCCGCCATCGTCGGCAGCGAGCGGCGGCTCGTCGCGCTTTATCTGCTCACGGTCGCCGACATCCGCGGCACCAGCCCCACCGTATGGAACGCCTGGAAAGGCAAGCTGCTGGAGGATCTGTTCCATGCGACGCGCCGGGTGCTTTCGGGTCCCGGCGAACCGCTCGATCTGGACGTGCACGCGCGCCAGAGCGAAGCGCTGCGGCTCCTGCGGCTGCAAGCCCTGCCGGACGAGTACGCCGAGCGCCTGTGGCGCCATCTGGACGTCGCCTACTTCCTGCGGCACGAACCGGACGATATCGCCTGGCAGACCCGCAACCTGCACTGGCGCGTCAATACCGAGAAGCCGGTGGTCAAGGCGCGCGTCTTCCCCTCCGGCGAGGGCCTGCAGGTGATGGTCTACAGCCGTGCCGACCGCGACCTGTTCGCGCGCATCTGCGGCTATTTCGAATCGATCAACTTCAACATCGCCGAAGCGCGCATCCACACCACGCGCCACGGCTATTCGCTCAACAGCTTCGTGGTGCTCGGCATGAGCACCTCGCACCAGTACCGCGACCTGGTCAACCTGATCGAATACGAGCTGAGCGAGCACCTGGAACGCAAGGCGCCCCTCGGTCCGCCCGCGCGCGGCCGCGTGTCGCGGCAGCTCAAGCACTTCCCCATCGCGCCGGACGTGCAGATCCGGCCCGACGACAAACACCAGTACCACCTGCTCAGTGTGACGGCGGGCGACCAGCCCGGCCTGCTCTACCGCATCGCGCGCGTGCTGAGCGCGCACGAGATCACCCTGCACATGGCGAAGATCGTCACGCTGGGCGAACGCGCCGAGGACGTGTTCGTGGTGAGCGGCGCGGCGCTGGAGGACGAGAAGCGCGTATTGCAGCTCGAACAGGAGCTGCTGGAAGCGCTGGCCTGAGCGCGCTCAGTCGTCCTCGAGCGCCTGGCCGGGGAAGAGCACGTCCGCGAAACCGAAGTTCGAGAGATCGCGGATGCGCATGGGATAGAGGATGCCGTGCAGATGATCGACCTCGTGCTGCACGACGATGGCGTGGAAGCCCTCCACCGTGCGGTCGATCTTGTTGCCCTTCTCGTCGAAGCCCTGGTAGCGGATGTGGCGGAAGCGCGGCACCAGGCCCCGCATTCCCGGCACCGACAGGCAGCCTTCCCAGGATTCGATCATCTCGTTGCCGAGCGCCGTGAGCGTGGGGTTGATGAGCACCGTGTCCGGCACTTCCTCGATATCGGGCCGCCCGGGGCTCGGCTTGACGCCGAAGATCACCACCTGCAGCCCGACGCCGATCTGCGGCGCCGCCAGCCCCGCGCCGTTGAGGTGCGCCATGGTGTCGCGCATGTCCTGGATCAGCGCGTGCAATTCCGGAGTGTCGAACTGCTCCACCGGCTGCGCCTTCTGCAACAGGCGCGGATCGCCCATTCTCAGGACTTCGCGGATCATGACGAAGCTGCGCTCCTTGTTATAGCGCCACCACCAGTTCCTCGAGCACGCGCCGTGCGCGCGCAACGGTGTCCTGGAGGGTGGACTCGATCTGGTCGAAGGGGATGCCGTCCGCGCTGTCGCCCTTGCCCGCGGCGTAGTTCACCACGACCGCGATCGTGGCGTACTGCAATTCCAGTTCGCGCGCGAGCACCGCTTCCGGCATGCCGGTCATGCCGACCATGTCGGCGCCGTCGCGCTCGAGGCGCCGGACTTCGGCAGCCGTTTCGAGCCGCGGCCCCTGCGTAGCAGCGTAGACGCCGCCGTCGACGATAGGTTCCCCGCAGGCGCGCGCCGCCTGCAGGATAGCCTGCCGCAGCGGCTCCGAATAGGGATGGGTGAAATCCACGTGCACGACCGGGCCGTCGCCGCCGCCGTCGAAGAAGGTGGAGGGCCGCCCCCAGGTGTAATCGAGAATCTGGTCGGGCACCACCAGGGTGCCGGGCACGAGGTCGGCACGGATGCCGCCCACCGATGCGACCGAAATCACCTGTTTGACGCCTTCCTGTTGCAGCGCCCAGATATTGGCGCGGTAGTTCACCTCGTGCGGCGGGATGGTGTGGCCGTAGCCGTGACGCGCGAGGAAGATCACATCCCGTCCGCGGATCTTGCCGAAAGTCAGCGCGCCCGAGGGTTCGCCGTAAGGCGTACGCGTGGCCTTGCGATAGGTGACGTCGAGGTTGCTCAGCTTGGTGAGGCCGCTGCCGCCGATGATTGCCAACATGATGAATCCGTTCGAATGCTTGCGGAAAGCCGGCGCGAATCCGGCTCAGGCCTTCAAGGCGTAGATCGCCGGCAGGTTGCGCCACAGGCCGTAGGCGTCCAGCCCGCAGCCGAAGACGAAGCGGTCCGGCACTTCTAGCCCGACGAAATCGGCCTGCACGGGCTTGGGCCGCCCCGTCTGCTTTTCGGTCAGTACCGCGATGTCGCAGGAGACCGCGCCCAGTTCGAGCACGCGCGCCTTGATCGCCGCCAGCGTATGGCCCTCGTCGAGGATGTCGTCGAGCACCAGCACCGCACGGCCCTTCACGTGCGCGGGCGGCGGGACTTTCCAGCGGATCTCGCGTCCGTCGATGCCTTCGCCGTAGCGCGAGCAGTGGACGTAGTCGAGCGTAAGCGGGAACCGCAGATGCGGCAACAGCTTGCCGCAGAAGTACAGGGCGCCGTTCATGACGCACAGCACGAGCGGGAAACGCTCGTGCAGGCGCGCGGCGATTTCGTCGCCCAGGCGTCCGATCGCTTGTTCGACCTGGTCGGGCGTGCAGACGAGCTCCGCCTCGTTCAGCATCCGCCAGGCTTCTTCCTTCGTCATCATGCGGCGCTCCGCTGCCGTGCAAACGGGGCCCAAGTATAGGGAAACTCGCCCGCGAGCACATCCGGCGCGCGAAACGGATTTCGGCCCCGGGCCGCGCGGACGGACCCGGGCATGCCGCAAGGAAGAGGGATCGGGTCGTTCAGGCGGCCGCGGCTTCGCCGCCCGCGCGCAGCCAGGCGTCGAACTCCTGACCGACTTCCGGATGTTTGCGGCCGAAGGCGACGGTGGCCTGCAGATAGCCGAGCTTGGAACCGCAGTCGTAGCGCGTGCCTTCGAAGCGATAGGCGAACACGCGCTCTTCGCGCAGCAACGAGGCGATGGCATCGGTGAGCTGGATCTCGCCGCCGGCGCCGGGCCGGACGTTGCGCAGATGATGGAAGATGCGCGGCGTCAGCACATAGCGGCCGATGACCGCGAGGTTGGAAGGCGCCTCGGCAGGCTTGGGTTTTTCCACGATCGCCTCGATGGATTCCAGCCGGTCGTCGATGCGCGTCGAACGCACGATGCCGTAGCTGCCGGTCTGGTCGCGCGGGACTTCCATGACGCCCAGCAGCGAGCGGCCTTCGCGGTTGAAGAGATCGGTCATCTGCTTCATGACCGGCACGCGCGCGTCGATCAGGTCGTCGGCCAGGATGACCGCGAAGGGCTCGTTGTTCACGATCGGCTGGGCGCACAGCACCGCGTGACCGAGACCGAGCTGTTCGGGCTGGCGGATGTAGATGCAGTTCACGTGCTTGGGCAGGATGCCCTGCACCACTTCCAGCAGCTCCTGCTTGCCGCGCGTGGCCAGTTCGTTCTCGATTTCGTAGGCCTTGTCGAAATGGTCCTCGATGGCGCGCTTGTGACGGCCGGTGATGAAGATCATTTCGGTGCAGCCCGCGGCGACCGCTTCCTCCACCGCGTACTGGATGAGCGGCTTGTCCACCACCGGCATCATTTCCTTGGGACTCGCCTTGGTCGCCGGCAGGAAACGGCTTCCGAAGCCTGCGACCGGGAAGACGGCTTTCGTTATGGGCATCATTGCACTCACCTATTCCGTTGCAAGAGCTCGATGAGTCCGGCTTCGTCGAGGATGGGCACCCCGAGTTCTTCCGCTTTCGCGAGCTTGCTGCCCGGGTCCGCACCGGCGACGACGTAATCGGTCTTTTTGGACACCGATCCCGCGACTTTGCCGCCGTGCGCCTCGATCAGCGCCCGCGCCTCGTCTCGGGTCATACCGGGCAACGTGCCCGTGAGCACGAACGTCTTACCGGCCGCCGCCCCGGACTTCACCGGCCGGGGCGCCGCTTCGATGGTGAGCACGGCGCAAAGCTGCTCCACCACCTCCCGGTTATGAGGTTCGTCGAAGAACTGCCGGATCGACTTAGCTACGATGGGGCCGATATCCCGGACTTCAAGCAGCGCCGCTTCATCGGCGCTCATCAAAGCATCTAGCGTGCCGAAGTGGTCGGCGAGGTCCTTGGCGGTGGCCTCGCCCACGTTGCGGATGCCGAGGGCGTAGATGAAACGCGTCAGCGTAGTCCGGCGCGAACGCTCGATGGCTTCGAGCAGGTTCTGCGCCGATTTCTCGCCCATGCGTTCCAGGGCCGCGAGCTTGGCCACGCCCAGCCGGTAGAGATCGGGCGGCGTACGGACGATGCCGTTGTCCACGAGCTGGTTCACCAGCTTCTCGCCCAGGCCCTCGATGTCCATGGCGCGACGCGAAGCGAAGTGCAGCAGCGCCTGCTTGCGCTGCGCCGGACAGAACAAACCGCCCGAACAGCGCGCCACCGCCTCGTCCGGCAGTTTCACCACCGCCGAACCGCAGACGGGACATTGCGACGGCATCCGGAAACGGTCCCGCTCGCGGCGCGGCCCCGCCTTCGCCACTCTCACCACTTCGGGAATGACGTCGCCCGCCCGCCGCACGACGACCGTGTCGCCCGGCCAGACGTCCTTGCGCCGCACTTCGTCCTCGTTGTGCAGCGTGGCGTTGGTGACGGTGACGCCGCCCACGAAGACCGGTTTGAGCCGCGCCACCGGCGTGAGCGCCCCGGTGCGGCCCACCTGCACTTCGATGGCGAGCAGTTCGGTCTGCGCCTCTTCGGCCGGATATTTGTGCGCAACGGCGAAACGCGGCGCCCGCGAGACGTAGCCCAGCTCCTCCTGCTGCGCCAGGCTGTCCACCTTGTAGACCACGCCGTCGATGTCGTAAGGCAGCGTATCGCGCCGCGCCCGCATGTCGTTGTAGTACGCGTAGAGCCCGGCGGTGCCGTGCGCGACCTTGCGGTACTCGGATACCGCGAAGCCGTATTGCGCGAGCGCCTCGATCAGCTCGTGCTGCGTCGGCGGCAGGCGCCAGCCTTCCACATGGCCCACGCCGTAGGCGAAGAAGCGCAGCGGCCGCTTCGCGGTGATGCGCGGATCGAGCTGGCGCAGGCTGCCGGCGGCGGCATTGCGCGGGTTGGCGAAGGTCTTTTCGCCGCGCTCGAGCTGCTGCGCGTTGAGCCGCTCGAAATCCTTGCGCCACATCAGCACCTCGCCGCGCACTTCCAGCACCGCGGGCGGGCGATCGGTCGCCAGCCGCAGCGGAATGCTCTTCACCGTACGCACGTTGGCCGTGACGTCCTCGCCGGTGTAACCGTCACCGCGCGTGGCGCCCTCTACCAGGCGGCCGTGCTCGTAGCGCAGGCTGATCGCCAGGCCGTCGAACTTGGGTTCGCAGTAGTAGGCGACAGTATCCACGCCCAGCGCCTCGCGCACGCGCCGGTCGAAGGCCTCGATGTCCTCCTCGCTGAAGGCGTTATTGAGCGAGAGCATCGGCACGACGTGCTTGACGGAGGCGAAGGCGGCAAGCGGCGCGGCGCCGACGCGCTGCGTGGGCGAATCGGGCGTGACGAGCTCGGGATAGCGTTCCTCGAGCTGCTGCAGCTCGCGGAACAGCGCATCCCACTCGGCGTCGCTGATGGTGGGCGCGTCGAGGACGTAGTAGCGGTAGTTGTGTTCCTCGATCTCGCGGCGCAGGCTTTCGACCCGCGCGCGGACCTCGGCCGGTACGGTGTCGCTCATGCGGCAAACAGGCGCCGCGCCGCGGGGCTTCCCGCCGGGATGCCGGCCGCGGCCATGGCCTCATGGATGGCGGACAGTTGCGCGCCGACCTGTTCGATGGCGCGCTCGCCGATCGGCTGCCGGTTGTCGTCCACGATGGTGCCGTCGAGCGCTTCGGCGAGCTGGCGCGCGAACTGGATGTAGCTGCGGAAAGTCGCCGGCACGCCGGGCGCGCGCGGCACGTTGAGCAGCAGCGTCACGCCGCGCGTGGTGAGCGTGCGCAGGGTGTCCAGATGGAAGGGCATCGGCTCCATGTTGGCGAGGGTGTAGAGCTCGACGCCCGATTCGTCGTAGCGATGGTAGCGCCCGTCCTTGCCGAGCTCGAAGCCCGCGCTCTCGGCCACGCCGCGGATCTTGGTGCCCGGAATGCCGCGGCCGCCGTCGGTGACCACCGACAGTCCCACCTGCACGTCGAATTCGTTCAGGAAGTGTTCCAGCTTGACGGCCTGCTGATAGACCGACTCGGTATCGATGACGTTCACGTCGGCCGAAAGCTGAAGCGCCAGTTCCACGGTCGCGGAAGCGAAGGATTCGAGCTGGTATTGCGGAATGGGCCCGGCATGGGTCGCCAGCTGCAGACCGGCGCGCACGACCGAATAGTCCTGTTCGGGCCGCACCGCGCCCCAGCTCTGCGCGACTTCGTCATAGCCCTCCCAGTGCATCAGCCTCGCCACGTCCAGATCGAACAGCGGCTCGGCCCGCGCGGCGAGCCAGGCGCCGTTTACCGGCGTGGGACAGTCGAAGGTGACGATGCAGTCCAGCGCCTCGTTGAGTTCGGCATACGGCAGCGCGGCCTCCGCGCCGGCGTCCGGCGCAGGCGCCGCAACCGGTTCGGGATCGGCGTCCGCCGGCGCTTCGAGGTCTCCCACGATGTGTTCGACCCGCACCGCCGCCGCTTCCGCCGGGGCGAAGGTCGGGTCGGCCGCGCCCTCGTCTTGCGTGCTGCCACCGCCCAGCAGCACGTCCTCGCGCACCATGGAAGAGAACGCACTCTCGGTCTTGCGGCGCAGCCGGTGCTCCTGCCATTTGTTGTAAACGACGACCGCCAGCACGACCAGCGCGCCGATGATCAAGAGGCCGAGCTGCAAGTCGCTCATGCGTGACTTCCCCGTTCAGTCGCGACGACGCGGGCTCACGCCGCCACCGAATCCTTCATACGCATCGCTTCTTCGATATCCACCGCCACGACGCGCGAGACGCCCTGCTCCTGCATGGTGACGCCGATGAGCTGCTCGGCCATCTCCATGGTGATCTTGTTGTGGCTGATGAACAGGAACTGGGTGTGCTCCGACATCTTGCGCACCAGGTCGCAGAAACGCTCGGTGTTGGTGTCGTCGAGCGGCGCGTCCACCTCGTCGAGCAGACAGAACGGCGCCGGGTTCAACTGGAACAGCGAGAACACCAGCGCGATCGCCGTGAGCGCCTTTTCGCCGCCGGACAACAGATGAATGCTCGAATTACGCTTGCCCGGCGGATGGGCATGGACCTCGATGCCGGCGTCGAGAATCTCGTCGCCGGTCATCACCAGTTTCGCCTCGCCGCCGCCGAACAGGGCCGGGAACATGCGGCTGAAATGGCCGTTCACCTCGTCGAAGGTCTGCTGCAGCTTCTCGCGTGTCTCGCGGTCGATGCGGCGGATGGCGTTTTCCAGCGTCTCGAGCGCCTGGGTGAGGTCCTCGGCCTGGGAATCGAGGAAGGCCTTGCGCTCGGTGGCCGCGGCCAGTTCCTCCAGCGCCGCCATGTTGATGGCGCCCAGATCGCTCATCAACTGGTTGAGGCGGTTGATCTCGGCCTGCAGCGCGTTGGGGCGCTGCTTGTTCTGTTCCGCCATTTGCGCGAGCAGCGCTTCGTCGGCATTGGCCGCCGCAAGCTGCTCGGCGTACTGATCGTAGTTGAGGCGCGCGGCCTGTTCCTTCAGCCGCAGCTCGCCGATGCGGTCGCGCAGCGGCTGCAGGTTCTGTTCGCAGGCGAGACGCTCCTCGTCGGCTTCACGCAGTGCCTGGGTCAGTTCCTCCTGACGGTCGCGCGCTTCGGCGAGGCGCTGTTCGCGTTCGCTGCGCTGTTCGAGGATTGCCTGCAGCTGCTCGCGCAGGCCCTCGTCGCGCACGTCCTGCAATTCGGCCTGCGCGGCCTCGCGGCCTTCCCGGGCGCGTTCGATCTGCTCGGCGAGATTCTCGATCGAACGCTCGATCTCGGCCACCTTGCCGGCGCATTCGCGCTCGGCGAAATGCGCTTCCTGCAGTTCGCGCTCGGCCGCCTGCACCGCCTGGCGCTGCCGCTCCAGCGCCTGACCGGCCGCGTCGTAGGCCGCCTTCACGCTTTCGTAGCGCATGTAGAGCTCGTCGATCTCGGCCTGGTGGCGTTCGAGATTCGCTTCGGCCTGGGCCTGCTGCTCCTGCTCGGCCTCCTTCTGCGCGCGCAGTTCCTCCAGCTCCTGGTCGATCTGCGCGCGACGCTCGCGCACCCGCGTCACGCCCTCGGTGAGCTTGAGCAGTTCCATCTGCAACGCGTGGCGTTCGCGGTTGTGTCCGGCTTCGCGCGATTGCAGCTCGGCGAGCCGGGCGCGCCGCTCGGCAAGGGCGCGCTCGGCTTCCTCCTGCGCACGCCGCGCCTCTTCGATGCGCTGCGCGCTGCGGGCGACTTCCTCCGTCAGACCTTCGATCTCGCGCTGACGCGCCAGGATGCCCGCGTCGCCGGTGTCCGGGCCGTGGAACGCCACGGCGTAGCGCGTGAACTGGTGGCCTTCGCGGTTCACCAGCACCGTGCCGGGCGGCAGCGCAAGGCGCGTCATCAGGCGCGGCACGCCTTCGACCGCGTAGCAGCCGTGCAGCCAGTCCTCCACCACGGCGCGTACGGCCTCGTCGTTGCAGCGCACCAGGGCCGAGAGCGGCTGGAATTCGTTGTAGGGCTGTGCAGGCGCCGCGCCGATTTCGCGGCCGTAGACGCTGAGCTTGGCCTGCGGCGCATCCTCGAGCAGCCGCTGCAGCACGTCGGGATCGGACAGTTCGAGCGCGTGCAGCCGCTCGCGCAGGATCGACTCGACGGCCACCTCCCAGCCCGGTTCGACCGTGATCTTCTGCCACAGCCGGGGCAGGTGCTGCAGGTCGTATTTCTCCAGCCAGTCCTGGATCTTGCCGTTCTGTTCGACCTGCGCCTGGATTTTCTGCAGGGTGCTGAGCCGGCCTTCGAGGGTATGGCCTTCGCGCTGCAGTTCCTGCAGCCGCTGCAAGGCCTCGGCACGGGCCGCCTCCAGTTGCGGCAGCTCCTCCTGCAGCGCGCGGATGCGTTCACCGCATTCGGCAAGCTCCGCCTCGGCGAGCGCGATCGATTCCTGCAATTCCTCAAGGCGCGCCTGGTCCGGCTCGACCAGCCCCTCGCGCTCGGCGATGAGCCGTTCCTCGCGCACCTCCAGCTGCTGGATGGTCTTGCCGACGTGTTCGAGGTGGGTCTGCTCGACCCGGAAGGCCTGTTCGGCGCGCGCGATGGCGTCGCGCGCCTCGTTCAAACTCGCCTGCGAGGCGCGGAAAGCTTCGTCCGCCTCGGGCAGCCTCGCCTGTTCTTCGTCGACGCGCGCCTGCGCCAGGGCGATGCGCTCGGCGGCCTGCTCGCGCCGGCTGCGCCACATGCCGAGCGCTTCGCCCAGCTCTTCGCGCTGGCGCTGCCACTGTTCGATCTGCTGTTCGAGCTGCGCGACCTGCGCCTCCAGGCGCTGGCGCTTTTCGCTGACGTAGCGGATCTCGGTTTCCAGGCGCGAGACTTCGGTGTTGACGCTGTAGAACTCGCCCTGCGCGGCGGCCACGGCATCGGCGGCGGCATAGTGCTCGGCACGCACCGCTTCCAGCCGCGCTTCGATTTCGCGCAGACGCGCGGTTTCGGCTTCGAGGGCGTTGACCGCCTGGTCGATCTCGCGCTGCAGGCGCTGCGCCTCGGCTTCGGCGTCCTGCTTGCGCAGATACCAGAGCAGGTTCTGCTTGTCGCGCGCCTCGGCCTGGTAGTTCTTGTACTGCTTAGCAACTTCGGCCTGCTGGGTCAGCTTCTCGATCTGGCCGGCGAGCTCGCTGCGGATGTCCTCGACCCGGGCGAGGTTCTCGCGCGTATCCTCCAGCCGGTGCTCGGTCTCGCGCCGCCGTTCCTTGTATTTGGAAACACCCGCCGCCTCTTCCAGAAAGATGCGCAGCTCCTCGGGCTTGGCCTCGATCACGCGGGAGATCATCCCCTGCTCGATGATGGCGTATGCACGCGGGCCCACGCCGGTACCCAGGAAGATGTCCTGCACGTCGCGGCGGCGGACCTGGGTGTTGTTGATCCAGTAGGAGGATTCGCCGTCGCGGGTCAGTACGCGCTTGACCGAAATCTCGGCGTACTGCGACCACTGGCCGGCTGCCTTGCCGAGGCTGTTGTCGAACACGAGCTCGACGCTAGCGCGCGCCACCGGCTTGCGCAGCGTCGAGCCGTTGAAAATGACGTCCTGCATCGACTCGCCGCGCAGGGCGGAAGCCTTCGATTCGCCCAGCACCCAGCGCACGGCATCGATGATGTTGGATTTGCCGCAGCCGTTCGGCCCCACGATCCCGACCAGCTTGCCCGGGACGTGGATGGTGGTCGGGTCGACAAAGGATTTGAATCCGGCGAGTTTTAGTTGAGTTAGACGCACGATCGACGAAGCTGTGGATGGGCAAGGAAACAGTCCGGGCTACCGGCGGTCCGCGGCCGGTCGCCGGCTGCGCGTACGGCGCACTCCTCTCGTCGTACGCATAGACCTGTGGACCCGGTCCCGGCTGCGCTGTCCTCTGCCGCTTCTCTTCTCAATAAGGCGGTTGGAAAAGCGGGCCGTATAATACCACCCGCTTCCGAACCGCCTTAAGCCCAATTTTCCGAAATGCCGACCCAACCCAGTACCGACCTGCAGCACTTCCCGAACCCGGCGCCGGAACGGGATTATCTGATTCATATGGAAATCCCGGAATTCACCTGCCTGTGTCCCGTGACCGGGCAGCCGGATTTCGCGGTGCTGTATCTGGACTATGTCGCCGATCAGCGGTGCGTGGAGTTGAAGAGCCTCAAGCTCTATATCTGGTCCTACCGCGACCAGGGCACCTTCCACGAGGCGGTCACCAACAAGATCCTGGGCGATCTGGTGCAACTGCTCGATCCGCGCTTCATGCGCCTGACGGCGAAGTTCTACGTGCGCGGCGGCATTTTCACCACCGTGGTCGCCGAACACCGTAAGGCGGGCTGGGTGCCGCAAATCGACATTCCCGCGATCAGCTTCCAGGCCCAGTCCAACATCCGCTAGACGATATGAATCCCGATCTCGGCAAGCTGCAGCCCTACCCCTTCGAAAAGCTGCGCCAACTGTACGCGGACGTCCGGCCCGATCCGAAGTACGCGCCCATCAATCTGTCCATCGGCGAGCCCAAGCATCCGACGCCGGAATTCATCCGGCAGACGCTGGCCGACAACCTGGACGGCCTGTCGGCCTATCCGGCCACGGCCGGCTCCGAGAGCCTGCGCCATGCCATCGCCGACTGGCTGCAGATCCGCTATGACCTGCCCAAGATCGACGCCTTGAGCCAAGTGCTGCCGGTAAACGGCTCGCGCGAGGCGCTGTTCGCCATCGCCCAGACCGTGATCGACCGCAGCCGCGACCCCGTGGTCGTGTGCCCCAACCCCTTCTACCAGATTTACGAGGGGGCGGCGCTGCTGGCTGGCGCCACGCCCTATTACGTCAACGCCTGCCGCGAGAACGGCTTCGAGATCGACTACGGCGAGGTGCCGGAATCGGTCTGGCAGCGCGTGCAGCTCCTTTACTGCTGTTCGCCCAGCAATCCGACCGGCAAGGTCATGAGCATGGAGCAATGGCGCAAGCTCTTCGAGCTGTCCGACCGCTACGGCTTCGTGATCGTGTCCGACGAGTGCTACTCGGAACTCTACCTGGACGAGAAAAAGCCGCCGCTCGGCGGCCTGGAGGCAGCCAACCGCCTGGGCCGCACGGGCTTTCCGCGCCTGCTGGTGTTCTCCAGCCTGTCGAAGCGCTCCAACGTGCCGGGCATGCGTTCGGGCTTCGTCGCGGGGGACGCCAAACTGCTGCGGCAGTTCCTGCTCTACCGCACCTATCACGGCAGCGCCATGAGCCCTTCGGTGCAGGAGGCAAGCGAGGCCGCCTGGCGCGACGAGACGCACGTGGTCGAGAACCGCCGGCTCTATCGCGAGAAGTTCGCCGCCGCGCGCGAACTCGTGGCCAAGCCCCTGGAAACGGAAATGCCGGAGGGCGGTTTCTACCTGTGGATCCGTACGCCCATCGACGATGCCCGGTTCGCGCAGGGACTGTACGAAGCCTACAATGTCTCGGTGCTGCCCGGCAGCTACCTCGCCCGTGAGGCGCACGGCATCAATCCGGGCGCGCACTACATCCGCGTGGCCCTGGTCGCGCCGCTCAAGGAATGCATCGAAGGCCTCAAGCGGCTGAACGCCTATGCGCAGTCGCTCTGATTGCGGCCGCCCGGCATCGCCGCGCCGGGGCTAAAGCCCCGGACGCGCGCTATCCCTACGTTCAACCCTGACGATCTATCCGCTATGAACACGCTGCAAAGCCTCATCGACCAAGCCTGGGAGAACCGCGCCCAGATCAGCCCCACAACCGCCGACCGCACCGTGCGCGAGGCCGTGGAGGAAGTCCTCGCCAAGCTCGACCGCGGCGAACTGCGCGTCGCCGAGAAGATCGACGGGCAGTGGCACACCCACCAGTGGATCAAGAAGGCGGTACTGCTCTCTTTCCGTCTCTACGACAACGCGCTGATGCCGGGCGCGTCGACCAATTACTACGACAAGGTGCCGGGCAAGTTCGCCAACTACCGGCCCGAGGACTTCGCCGCCGGCGGTTTCCGCGTCGTTCCGCCCGCCATGGCGCGGCGCGGCGCCTACATCGCCAAGAACGTGGTGCTGATGCCCTCCTACGTCAACATCGGCGCCTACGTGGACGAAGGCACTATGGTCGACACCTGGGCCACGGTCGGAAGCTGCGCGCAGATCGGCAAGAACGTGCATCTGTCCGGCGGTGTGGGCATCGGTGGCGTGCTGGAACCGCTGCAGGCCAATCCCACCATCATCGAGGACAACTGCTTCATCGGCGCGCGCTCCGAGATCGTCGAAGGCGTGATCGTGGAGGAGAACTCGGTCATCTCCATGGGCGTGTTCATCGGCGCGAGCACGCGCATCTACAACCGCCTCACGGGCGAGATCCTGTACGGCCGCGTCCCGGCCGGATCGGTAGTAGTTCCTGGGAGCCTGCCCTCGCCCGACGGAAAATACAGCCTCTATGCCGCCGTCATCGTGAAGCAGGTGGACGCGAAAACGCGCGCCAAGACCAGCATCAACGAGCTGCTGCGCGATTGACGCCGCGCCGGCGCGGCGGCGGGAGGGAAGACTCGTATGGCGATGAAACGGCTCTTCGAACTGATGGCGGAGAAAAATGCCTCCGACATCTTCATTTCCGTCGGCGCGCCGATCAGCATCAAGATCAACGGCAACACCATCCCGGTCAACCAGCAGATCATCAAGCCGGAGATGGTGCGGGCGATGATGCAGGAGGTGTTGACCGAACGGCAGATCGCCGAGTTCGAGGAGAATTACGAGCTCAACACCGCCTACCCCGTGCCCGGCCTGGGCAGCTTCCGCATCAGTTGCTTCATGCAGCGCTCCACCCCGGCGATCGTGGTGCGCTACATCCCCAGCGAAGTGCCCGCCTTCGACACGCTGGGGTTGCCGGACATCCTCAAGGAAGTGGTGCTGGAGAAGCGCGGCCTGATCCTCATGGTCGGCGCCACCGGCTCGGGCAAGTCGACCTCGCTCGCGGCGATGATCGACCACCGCAACGCGACGATGTCCGGCCACATCATCACCATCGAGGATCCGATCGAGTTCCTGTTCAAGCACAAGCGCTCGATCGTCAACCAGCGCGAGCTCGGCACCGACGCCAAGTCCTACCACGTCGCGCTCAAGAACGCGCTGCGCCAGGCGCCGGACGTGATCCTGATCGGCGAGATCCGCGACCGCGAAACGATGAGCATGGCGATCGCCTACGCCCAGTCGGGCCACCTGTGTCTGGCCACGCTGCACGCCAACAACAGTTACCACGCGCTGAACCGGATCATCAGCTTCTATCCGCTGGAGAACAGGGCCGCGCTGTTGCAGGACCTTTCCGCCTCGCTGAAGTGCATCATCTCGCAACGGCTGGTGCGCAGCCTCAAGGGCGGCCGCGTGCCGGCCGTGGAGGTGATGCTCAACACCCGCCACATCGCCGAGCTGATCGAGGAAGGCAACATCAACGGCATCAAGGAGGCGATGGAGAAGAGCCTCTCGCCCGGCTCCCAGACCTTCGAACAGGCCCTGTTCCGGATGTACAAGGACGGGGTCATTTCCAAGGACGAAGCCCTCGCCCACGCCGACTCGGCCAACAACCTGCTGTGGCTGATCAACAACAGCGAAGGCAAAACGGGTCCGGCGACGCCCCCGCCCGCCCCCACCATCTCCCAGCCCACGGAGGTGCTGCCCAGCGGCGCGTCGTTCAGCGAATTCAAGCTGACCCTGGGCGACTGAGCCTGGTAGCGCCCCTGCACGGGGTGCAGGGAGCCGGAAGTCGCTCTTCCCTGCCCCACGAGCGGGAAGGCCCGGCAGGCGATCCGCCCGAGCCCCCGGGACCGCGGCGCCAAAACACGGCTGGCCCTGCCGTACAATTCCGCCCATGAAAACCAGACCCAAGCTTTACGGCATCCCGAACTGCGCCACGGTGAAGAAGGCGCGCGCCTGGCTCGACGAGCGCGGCATCGAATACGACTTCCACGACTACAAGAAGCTGGGCGTCGACGCCGCGCGCCTCGACGCCTGGATGAAGAAGGTGGACTGGCAACAGCTCGTGAACCGCAGCGGTACGACCTGGCGCAAGCTGGACGAGGCGCGCAAAGCGGCCGTCACTTCCGCCACCGCGGCCAGGGCGCTCATGGTCGAACAACCCTCCGTCATCAAGCGGCCGGTAGTGGAAGCGGGCGGCAAGCTGCTGGTGGGCTTCGATCCGGAACGCTACGAAGAAGTCTTCGGATGAACCCTACCCTTGCGCTTGCGCGCGAACTGATCGCACGCCCTTCCGTCACCCCGGACGACGCCGGCTGCCAGGATCTGATCGTCGAGCGCCTGCGGCCGCTCGGCTTCGAGTTCGAGTTCCTGCGCCTCAACGGTGTCACCAACCTCTGGGCGCGGCGCGGCAAGGCCGCGCCGCTCGTCTGTTTCGCCGGCCATACCGACGTGGTGCCGACCGGCCCGCTCGAGCGCTGGAGCTCCGATCCGTTCGTGCCCACGGAACGCGACGGCAAGCTCTACGGCCGCGGCGCCGCCGATATGAAGACCTCCATCGCCGCCTTCGTCACGGCGGTCGAGGCTTTCGTCGCCGCGCATCCCGATCACCGGGGCTCGATTGCGCTCCTCATCACCTCCGACGAGGAAGGGGTCGCGACGGACGGCACGGTGAAAGTCGTGGAAACGCTCAAGGCACGCGGCGAGACCATCGACTTCTGCATCGTCGGCGAGCCGACTTCGGGCGAGCGGCTCGGCGACATGATCAAGAACGGCCGCCGCGGCTCGCTCTCCGGCACCCTGCGCGTGCACGGCGTGCAGGGCCACATCGCCTATCCGCATCTCGCACGCAACCCGATCCACGAAGCGCTGCCCGCACTCACGGAGCTCGCGGCCATCGAATGGTGCAAGGGCAACGAGGACTTCCCGCCCACGAGCTTCCAGATCTCCAACATCCACGCCGGTACGGGCGCGAACAACGTCATCCCCGGCACGCTGGAAGTGCTGTTCAACTTCCGCTTCTCGACCGAATGCACGGCGGAAGGGCTGAAACGGCGCGTGCACGAGGTGCTCGACCGGCACGGTCTGCGGTACGAGCTGGAATGGGCACTGTCCGGCAATCCCTTCCTTACGCCGCGCGCGACACTGGTCAACGCAGTGAGCGAGGCGATCCGCGAAGTCACCGGCCTCACGCCTGAGATCTCCACCAGCGGCGGCACCTCGGACGGCCGCTTCATCGCCGCCGTCTGCCCGCAGGTGATCGAGTTCGGCCCGGTCAACCAGTCGATCCACAAGATCGACGAACATGTGGCGATCGCCGACATTGAACCGCTGCACCGCATCTACCTGCGCACGCTCGAGAAGCTGATTGGCTAAGCAACCCGCGGCAAAGGCGCCGCTTACGGTCGGCGCGCTGATCGAACAGGCGGCCCGGCGCTTCGAGCGCAAGGGACTCGTCTTCGGCCACGGCACGCACAACGCCTACGACGAGGCGGCCTGGCTGATGCTGCACACCCTCGGCGCGCCCATCGACAGCCTGGCGGAGCAACTGGAACGCGTTCCCACGCCGGCGCAGGCCCGGCGTTTCGAGCAGCTCGTCGCCGAACGCATCGAAAAGCGCATCCCCGCCGCCTATCTGCTGCGCGAAGCCTGGCTCGGCCCGCACCGTTTCTACGTGGACGAACGCGTGATCGTGCCGCGTTCCTTCATCTACGAGCTGCTTGCCGAGGAACTCGCGCCCTGGATCGCCGACCCCGGGCAGGTACGCTCGGTCCTCGACATGTGCACGGGCTCAGGCTGCCTGGCAATCCTCGCCGCGCTCGCCTTCCCCAACGCGGAAGTGGACGCCGTCGATCTGTCCGAGGACGCGCTGGCTGTCGCGGAAAAGAACGTCGCCGACTACGGGCTGCGGCACCGCGTCCGCCTCGTCCGTTCGGACATGTTCCGCAAGTTGCCGCGCAAGCCCTACGACCTCATCATCTCCAACCCGCCCTACGTCGATGCACAGAGCATGCAGACGCTGCCCGCGGAATACCGCCACGAACCGGCGATGGCGCTCGGCTCGGGCCGCGACGGCCTGGAGGCCACCCGCGTCATCCTGCGCGAAGCGAAGCATTACCTGAAGGAAGACGGGCTGCTGGTGGTGGAAATCGGGCACAACCGGGCGCAACTGGAACGCGCATTTCCGCATCTCCCCTTCACCTGGCTGGAAGTGAGCGCGGGGAACGAATACGTGTTCCTGCTCGAGCGGCGTCAGTTGCCTTGAAGCGCGCCTGCCTGACGGGTTTGTGCGATTGACCGCGCCTCTCACGCCCCTTAAACTAAGAGCCCTTCGGGGTGTAGCGTAGCCTGGTAGCGCGCCTGGTTTGGGGCCAGGATGTCGGGAGTTCAAATCTCTCCACCCCGACCAGTTTTGGAACCGTCGGCGCCTTAAGCGCGGGCGGTTGGAGTGTCCGACTAGAAGTGCCCGTAGCTCAACCGGATAGAGCACCAGCCTTCTAAGCTGGGGGTTACAGGTTCGACCCCTGTCGGGCACGCCAAGCCGTTCAGTGGTGGCTGTAGCTCAGCTGGTAGAGTCCCTGATTGTGATTCAGGTTGTCGTGGGTTCGAGTCCCATCAGCCACCCCAGAATTTCCCCATACCAGGCTTCGCAAAAGGAAGGCGCTTCGGCGCCTTTTTTCATGGGCTCGCCGGGTCGCTGACCGGCCTGCACGATACGGTCCGTTGTGCAAGCCGGCACGCCCCCTCGGGCCGGCCCGTCCCGCGCCCGGCTTACCCCGGGCAAGGAATCGTACCGCTTCAAGATGCGATCATCCGTACGGACTAGCGGAAGCCCCATGCGGATGTCGCTATAATCCGCCGCGATAAACAGGCAAAAAACCGCTGCGGGGAGAACCACCTACAAGCGACGCCTCGCCAGGAGCCGCTCGCTTCCAGTGCGACCAGACGTCACGCTGAACCGGCTCGCACGCCATCTTCTGTCCGTTCGCGGCCGCTCCATCAAGAACAGGGAGCAAAAAGGTGGTATCGGCATCCGTCGTCAACGGCGTCCGGAAGGTGTTGCTTTCGCCTGCCGCGCCTGTCGAAAGGGCGCACCGCACGGCTACGGCTGCGCGATTGGTGCCCGCCCCCTGCGGACTCTTAACCGGAGAGTCTCAAGACCTGACTATGGTTTCGCTCCCGAGCGCCCTTCCTGCACACGCGCCGCCCCGCTTGGGCCGTTAACGCGATGATCGGCGTATTTTCACTCAGGCTTCGCAACATTCCGGCCCTGGATGCGCTGGTCGGACAACGGATCGCGCTTGTCCATCTCCTGTCGTTGAGCAGCATCACCCAAATCGCCGGCTGGGGACTTCGCCCCTCTGCAGTCGTTGCGCGCCGATTTGCGGCCCATACACGTATGCCGTTCGTACATCTGGAAGACGGATTTTTGCGGTCCGTTGGACGAGGGGACATGGATCCCCCCCCGCTTTCCATCGTTGTGGACGATTGCGGGGTGTACTACGACGCGACCCGTCCTTCGCGACTCGAACGCTTGATCCCGCAGCCCTTGGACGCGGGCCAGCACGCTCGGGCCAGCGCGCTCATTCGGGCGTGGAAAGAAAATCAGCTCTCGAAATATAACCATCAAAGAGATCGTTCGCTCGTTCTTCCCGAACGCTTCGTTCTGGTCGTCGATCAAACAAGAGGCGATGCTTCAATCGAGTACGGACAAGCGACGCCCGCGACCTTCCGGAGGATGCTCGATTGCGCGTTAGCCGAGAATCCACAGTGCCAAGTCGTTTTGAAGGTGCATCCCGATGTCGTCGGCGGGCGCAAACGGGGGCACTTCGATTACAACGCTGTCGCAAAGAATCCTCGCGTTCGTTTGATCGCCGATGAGGTTAACCCGGCGCAGCTGATCAAAGCCGCCGAGGCCGTTTATGTCGTGACCTCGCAGCTCGGATTCGAAGGGTTGATCTGGAGGAAGCGTGTCCGCACCTTCGGCATGCCGTTCTACGCCGGATGGGGGTTGACCGAAGACGAACTGCCCGCCCCCGAGCGGCGCAAGCCCGTTTCGCTCGAGCAATTGGTCCATGCCGCACTAGTCGAGTACCCGCGCTACCTCGACCCGGAGACAAAGAAGCGCTGCGAAGTCGAAACGGTCATCGCGCATCTCGGCCTGCAACGCCGCATGCGGGAACGTTTTCCGGAGGTCGTGTACGCGCACGGCTTTTCCGGATGGAAAAAGCCCCTCGTCCGCCGGTTTCTCTGGGGCAGCGAGGTGCGCTTCGTACGCGATGTCTCATCGGTGCCCCCAGGCGCCATGCTCGCCGTCTGGGGAAACAAACCCGTCACGGGCACCCTGCCGGAAGATGTCTCCATACTGCGTTTGGAGGACGGGTTTCTGCGCTCGGTCGGACTGGGCGCGGATCTCGTCCGTCCGCTTTCATGGGCCATCGATCGCGAGGGCATCTACTACGATGCGAACAGGCCGTCGGAGCTCGAACGCATTCTGCAGACGGCCGACTTCACTCCGGAGCTGATCGGGCGCGCGGCCAGGCTACGGTCGCGGATCGTGGAGGCCGCACTGACGAAGTACAACGTCGGTGCGAAAGAATGGAAACGCCCCGCCGGACTTGCCAGAGTGATCCTCGTACCGGGGCAGGTCGAGGACGACGCGTCGATCCGTTACGGCACGCGGCGCATCAGAAGCAACATGGCTTTGCTGCAAGCGGTCCGGCAGGCCAACCCGGACGCGTACGTGATATACAAGCCGCACCCCGATGTGGTGGCGGGACTGCGTGCCGGTGGCACAGGCGAGGAAAACGCGCGCTCGATCTGCGACGAAGTCGTGATCGATGTGGCGATGGGCGCGCTGCTGCAACAGGTCGACGAAGTGCACGTGCTGACCTCCCTCACCGGCTTCGAGGCGCTGCTGCGGGGCAAAAAGGTGGTGACCTACGGTCTGCCCTTTTACGCCGGCTGGGGGCTCACTTCAGATCACGAAAGGCTGGAACGCCGCACACGGCGGTTGACGCTCGACGAACTGGTGGCCGGGACGCTGATCCTTTACCCCACTTACGTCAGCCGGGTGACCGGGCGCTTCACGACGCCTGAGCGCGCGCTGGACGAATTGCTGGAATGGCGCGACAGCGGCGAGGCACACAGACTTCCGCTGTGGCGCCGGTTGTACCGGAAACTCATAAGCATCAAGACACGCTCGCGGAACGTATGGATCGGGGAGGCTGGGAGGCCTACCGCGGGAAGCGGGTATTGCTCCTCCAAGGTCCGATCGGACCATTCTTTAGACACGTCGCCAAGCAACTGACTCATGCGGGCGCCGTCGTTCACAAGGTGAACTTCAACGGCGGCGACTGGCTGTTCTACCCGACCGGATCCATGTGCTACACCGGCCGGATGGAGGATCTCGAGGCCTTTCTGGACGAGGTGTACGAACGCCTGTGCATCGACGTGGTGATGCTGTTCGGGGATTGCAGGCCGATTCACCGCGTCGCACACGCGCTGGCGAGCCGTCGCGGTCTGGAGATCGGCGTGTTCGAGGAAGGCTACGTACGTCCGAACTACATAACGTTCGAGCGCTTCGGCGTGAACGGTTACTCCCGGCTGCCCCGCGATCCCGCCTTCTATGCCGCATTGGACGACAGCGAGCCCATCAAGTCCCCCAAGATCGCCAACCCGATATGGCACGCCGCGCTATGGGGAATACTCTATTACCTCGCCAGCGTGGCGGCACGTCCGATCTTCAGGCACTACCGGCATCATCGGCCGCTGCGCCTGCGGGAGGCATTTCCCTGGGTGCGCAGTTTCTTCCGCAAGTTCTGGTACCGCTATCGCGAACGGGGCGTGCTCGAACTGCTGACCGGGCCGATGGCGAAGAAGTACTACCTGGTGCCGTTGCAGGTATCGATCGATGCGCAGGTTCACGTGCATTCGCCCTTCGGATCGGTCGAAACCTTCCTGCGTACCGTGGTCGAGTCGTTCGCCCTGCACGCGCCGAAGGAGCGTTCTCTGGTGATCAAGCATCATCCGCTGGATCGCGGCCACCACGATTACGGCGGTTTCCTGAAATCGCTCGCCGACGAGTACGGCGTACGCGACCGGCTGCTCTACATTCACGATCAGCATCTTCCGACGCTCATCAACCATTCGTGCGGCGTCGTCGTGCTGAACAGTACGGTGGGTCTGCAGGCACTTCATCACAATGCCGCCGTCAAGGCCTGCGGGAAGGCGGTATACGACATGCCGGGGCTGACGTTCCAGGGGGCGCTCGACAGCTTCTGGCGAGCGGCGGACGATTTCAAGCCCGATCGCAAGCTGTTCGTGCGCTTCCGCAACTACCTCATCAGCACCACGCAGATCCACGGCAGCTTCTACAGACCGAGCACGGCATGGTGGTCCTTGGATCGGCCCGCGGCGACCAGAGAATCTCCGGGCACGCCGTTACCGCTCGATGCACATGTCGATTTCGCCGAAAAGCGGGCGAGCGCCTGACGCCGCGCCGCGCTGGATCCAGGTGCAGGCCGGCGCGATCCGGCCGGAGGACCTTTTACGACGATCGAGAAGGGTCGCGCTGGCAAAGCGCCTCTCAGTCCTGTACCGCAGCCGCGCCCTCTTCTCCGTACGAATGCGCCATTGGATCGCGTCCTGCGAGCGAAACGCGGGGTTCCAATGCCCGCCGCAGTATGCCCAGGCCTGTTTCGGCCGGCGGCTGCTCCTGCAGGTGTCGCCCGGTTCGATCGGCGCCGAGCTGCCGGACTGGCTCACCGACGGGCAAACGCGGCTCCATACCAGCGACTACTTCTTCTGCGGCGCCCCCATCGCGGAACTGACGCGGCCGCTCGGCAATACAGCCGTATTCAAGGAAATCGAAGAGCTGTTTGCCGCGCGTTTCGACTTCCGCGCCACGCCGACCTACGGGCGGATGCTGAAGCAGATCGAAACCGGCAACCCGCCGAGCCGCCGCAGAACGAAGCTCGCTTCACGGGCCGAGCTGGATCGCTACTTCGAGAACGTGCTCCGGCTGGTGGAGTCCATCCGCGCAAACGGCGTCGTGGGTCATTCGGAATCCGCCGGCCTCTTTGTGCCCGACCGGGAAATCGGCGTAGCCATCGCGGGAAACGGCGCGTTGGTCAAGCTGCCGGGAGCCCAGCACCGATGCGCGATCGCATCCATGCTCGGCTGTACGCGCATTCCCGTGGAAATCCGCATGGTTCACACCTCGCGGGTACGCGCGCAGTTGGAAAGCGGCAGGCGCAGCCTGCTGGAGGCGCTCGAAGGCGTCTTCGATGAAGCCGCCGCTCGCTACACAGTCAGGTAGCGGTACGCCCTAGCAACGCGACGCTACCACATGGTCTGCTTGTGCAGCCCCTTCTTCTCCACCAGGTCCACCACCGCCTGCTCGCGCTTGTTCGCACGCATGCAGTGATCCTGCTGCAGATGGTCGGTAAGCCAGATGACGATCTTCGCCCATCGACGGTCGCGCTTGCGCCAGGCGTGCGAGGATACGGATTCCCAGGCGTAGCCGTTGAAGACCGTGGCGTTGACGAAATGGTCCAGCGCGCGCACGCCCGCCCTGCCCCGCTCCGTCTTGCCGAACAAACCGACGAAGACGAGGACGAAATAGCCGATGATCGCCATCGGCACGAGTAAACACATGAGCAGAAAGCCGAGGAGTCTTTCGTTCACTTTTATCTGCTTCTACGTTGCAAGACCGGCATCTTCCTCAGGGAAACGGAAGATGCGCTTTCATTGACGCTTATCCCCTGAGCGCCTCGGCGCGAACGGCCGGCGCTTCGTCCGCCTCCGACCGTTTGTTCAGTCGAACGCGAATACCGTTTTCGGAGCGCACCGTGAGCCGGCCCACGGGCCGCGGTTCGAAACCGGGTACCGCTTCGAAGCGATAGCGCTGCACGAGCATCGCCAGGATCAGCACCGCTTCCTGCATGGCGAATGCGGCCCCGATGCAGACACGCGGCCCCATGCCGAAGGGCAGGTAAGCGCAACGGAGCGATTCCCTGGCTTCCGGCGAATCGTGGCGATCGGGATCGAATTCGTCCGGCCGCTCCCACAGCTCGCGGTGCCGGTGGATCAGCCAGGGCGAGATCACGACCGACGCGCCGGGCGACATGGTCTTGTCTCTCATGCGCGTGGTTTGCGTCACTTCACGCGCGAAAAAGCCCACCGGCGGGTAGAGCCGTAACGCCTCCCGGAAGACGTTCCAGTGCACGCGCAGCTTCTTGATGTCGGCGTAATCCGGCTCGCGCCTGCCGAGCACGGCACGCCCCTCTTCGTACATGCGCTGCTGGATCTCGGGCACCGAGGCGATGAGATAGAGCGACCAGGAAAGCGCGCTCGCCGAGGTCTCATGGCCGGCAAGGAAGAGCATCGCCACCTGATCCACGAGTTCCTCGTAGTCGAAGCGCTTGCCCGTTTCCGGATCGGCGACGTCGAGCAGGACCGAGAGAATGTCCTGGTATTCGCCCGGATTGCCGGCGCGACAGGCCTCGTAGCGCGGGCGGATGAAGTGCTCGAGCAGGGAGCGGATCTCGTTCCCCGCCTCCCGTAGCCGACGCTCCGTTTTGGACGGCCTCAACCATGCGGGAAGGCGATAAAGCCGGGGCAGGAGCACGCGCGGCGCGAGCGCCTGGAACCGGGTGAACGCGTCGAAGACCTTGCGCGCATTGTCGCCGTCGAGCTTCTGGGAAAGGATGGTGCGGAAGATGATGTCGGCGGTGACGTGCGTCATCTCCACTTCCAGATCGTGGACGGCGCCGTCCTGCAACCGGTCCAACCGCTCGCACAGCGCGATGCCCGCGTCGCGCATGAGCGGGAACACGTTCTTCAACCGTGCCTGGGCGAAGGCGGGGTCCAGCATGCGCCGCTGCATCTCCCAGATCGCGCCGTTGGTCGTGAAAATGCTCTCCCCCAGCAGCGGCTCGAGCATCATGCCGAGCAACTTGTGCTTGGGAAACTTCTCCGCCTCGGTCACCAGGATGCGCCGCACCAGCTCCGGCTGGTTGACCATGTAGACGTCCAGGCCCGGCAACAGGACCTGCCCCATTTTCATTCTGTAACTGCGCTCGAACAGCCCGTCGAGCCACGAGCGGCGCTTGCGGAAGAACATCCACAGCAGCGACGCACGGCTGGTCTTGGGTTTCGGGTAGACGGGGCAGAATTTGCTCATCCGAACACCTTGAAGCGGCGGTAGCCCACCACCGAACGATGGGCCGCATAGCGCTCGGCGAGCGGCACCGGACCGGCTGTAATGGCGAAGTAATCGTAATCGCCGACCTTGTCGCCCGCCATCAGGTATTGGAAGTGATTGCGGAACCAGTTGCGACGGATTCGTGCGTAGGTTTTCGCGTCGAACAGGGTCATGAAGCGCGGCGAGAGCAGTTTCGGACGCGGGATATCCCTCACACCCGGGATGCCGGAGGCCTGCAGCGGATCGGTCAGCGCGAAACAGGCGCCGTCTGTCGGGGCGGTGAAGTCGATCCATTCCACTTCGGGATGCGACCCGAGACGGGCAAGGTCTTCCCGGAACTTCTGCGCCTGGGGCAGCAGGCTCAGCATCGGAATGCATTGCCCGAGCGTGACGAGCGCGATGCGGCGATCGACCTTGGGCATGCGCGCCAATGCACGAGCGAGCGTCGAGCAGGCGATCGTGGTACCGACGCTGTGCCCCACCACGAGTATTTCATCCGCCTGACTGCCGGCGATCTGCCGGGCCATGTATTCCGCGAAGCGGTCGATCCGTGCTTCCAGCTCGGGCAGCCCTCCGGCCTGGCGCACGGTGAAGGCATAGATGCGCAGCAACCAGTAGCACCTCAACCGCTTTTCCACGAGGCGGCCGAGATACAGCACACTCACTGCCGCAGCGGCCGCGCCGGCGCCGCCCGCCACGATGCCGTATTGGCGGCCCAGCCAACCGCCCAGGCCGAGCGCCGCGAAAACAGCCGCCGTGACCAGGGCGAGAAAATACAGCACCGGATAAAGCCCCGTGACGAAAGGCGGCCAGGCCGTTTTCAGGATGCGCCACAACGTGCCGCTCGCAACGTATGCCCAGGCGGTGCGTACCAGTTCGACGGCCAGCCGAGCCTCGTTGCGCGTCCAATGGCGGCGCACGATGTCGTCCCAGCGCATGAATTCATAGACCGTTTCGGTCACGCCGTCCGGACCGGCGCTGCGTACCGTCCACACCTTGGAAAGCTCGCCGGCACGCAAGCGCGGGCCGACTTCGATGCGCGTGCCGGTCAGCGCCGCCTGCTTTGCGGCCTCCTCGCGATAGAGGCGGTGGTAGTAGCGCGCGCCGCGCGGATCGAAGCCGCTGAAATAATAGATGTGACGATTGGTGATGCGCTGCAAAGCCCCAACGGGCAGCCTCTGCGAGTCCGCCCCTCCCCGATCTCGTGCGCGCGATTTTACCGTGTCCGCGGAGACCCGTTGCCGGGCCACCCCGCGGCAAGCGCCAAGCGTGACACATCTGGCGAACCCGATGCAAACAGCGCCGTGCGACTATAGCGGGTGCTTATAATGTGCCGCGCTGAAAAGAGGCGGTTGCGCGTCTCGGGGAGCGCGTCGCTTTGATCCCCGTTAAAGAGGGGCGCCCTCAAACGGCAGACGCGCCACAACCATAAGATTCGAGGCATCGAACTTGAGAGCCACCGCAATACTCAAAGCCCCCCTCTGGGTTGCCGCGCTCGCCTCCGGCGCCAAGTCCTTTGTCGACAATCCCGTCATCGGCAGCCGACGGCTGAACGAATGGGGACTTCACGAGTATCGGGTACGGCTCGCGGCCGCGATGGCGGCATACCGGCGACGGCGGTTGGCACGCATTCTGAGCCTGACGGAGGAGGATCGCCGGGCGTTCGAACGCGACGGCTACATCGTCAAAGAGAATTTCCTGCCGCAGGAGTTCTTCGAGCAAATCCGCGCCGAAGTTCTCGACGCGACATGGGACGTGCGCGAGATGCGCCAGGGCAACTGCATCACCCGGCGCGTTCCGCTGGACTTCGACGCCCTCGCCTCGCGCTGCCCCGGACTTGCACGGGTGGGCGCCGACCGGACGTTGAAGGACGCGCTTCGGTACATCGCCTCGACCAAAGGCGAACCGACCTATTGGATTCAGGCCGTGCTGGCCGGTCTGCCGGACGGCAAGCCCGACCCGCAATCCGTTCTGCATGCGGACACCTTCCACTCCACCGCCAAGGCCTGGCTGTTCCTGCACGATGTCGGCCCGGACGACGGGCCATTCGCCTACGTGCCCGGCTCTCACCGCATGACGCCGGAACGGCTGGCCTGGGAACGCGAGCAGAGCATTACCGCCCGCCACCATCCCATTCCCTACCATGCCCGGGGCTCGTTCCGTGCGACACTCGAAGATCTGCGCCGCATGAACCTGCCCGAGCCGAAGAAGATGGTGGTCCGGGGCAATACGCTGGTTGTGGCCGATACGATGGGCTTCCACGCACGCACACTGTCGACCCGCCCGACCGTGCGCGTCGAGCTCTACGCATCGCTTCGCCGCAATCCCTATCTGCCGTGGCTGGGGCTCGATCCCTTGTCCCTGCCGATGTTCAGAAACCGCACCGCTTGTGTCAGCATCCGGGTATTGCAGCAATTGCGCAGATTCGGGCTCGCAAAAATGCCTTGGAAGCCCGTGGGACACTTTGCGGTGAATACGCCCTACAAGGCCGGCAACTGAGGCTGTTCGAGCGCCGGCAAGCGGCGGCAACCCCGCTTCCGACGGCTGTTCACCCGATAGCCGGCAACACTAGAGGCGCCTCGTTTCATTTCGGCGGTCCGCTCTGCCAGCCGGCGTTTCCGTCAGAACTTCCGACTGACGCTCAGCAACAGAAACTCCACACCGGGATTCGGCCGCTTGATGTCCGCATTGGACAGGTGCTGGTAGCGCAACGCGATCTCGCCCGCGCCGCTCTCGAAGCGATAACCCACGCCCAGAGTGGGCGAAAACTGTACCCGGGTGGAAAACTCGTTCTCGCCGCGCACGTAACGCCGGCTCAGGTAGTGCACGCCGACGCTCAGCTCGCCGAAAAAGCCCGCGGTGCCCCGGCTCATGTACCTCAGCGACGGCGCCGTGCCGATATCGAGAAGCTGTTTGCGTCCGCTCTCCGTATCGTAGCGCCAGGTGCCGACCGACGCCTCCCACCACAGCGACCAGGAGGCCGCTTTCCCTTCCCCGTCGCCGAGCACGAGACCGCGGGCGACCAGCCTGAGGAGATCCGATTCAGAGGCATCCTTGGATTTCCCTCGGCCGAATTCGATACCCGCATCCACCGCCGCAGACTGCGCGGCGGGCAAGATGCTCAACAACAGCGCCGCGACGCATTGCGCTCCGCCCTTCCGCATACCTCATTCCGTTTGGCTGGGATCGAGGCCCTGCAGCAAACGCCGTTCCCTGGGCAGACGAGCGGCTGTACGTTCAAATCGTCACCAAGACGCAGCGCGCATGTGCGCTAGCATGCGGGGATGAGCACGGATACGACGTCTGATCGACGAAGCTGGCCTGCCGGCGAATGGCCGCGCGTCTCGCTCGCGTTCTCCGCTTTTCTCCTGCTCCTGTGCAGCTACTACATCCTGCGCCCGGTACGCGACGAAATGGGCGTACAGACCGGCGTCCAGCATCTGCAGTGGCTGTTCACGGGCACCTTCGTCGCCACGCTGCTCGTGGTTCCTGTGTTCGGCGCCGTGGTGAGGCATCTGCAGCGCTCGAAAGTGCTGCCCGTGGTCTACGCAGCCGTGATCGCCACCCTGCTGGGCTTTCAGCTCGCCTTCTCCGCCGGCGTCACCACAACAAAAGCCGCCGCGTTCTTCATCTGGCTGAGCGTCTTCAATCTGCTCGTGGTCTCGCTGTTCTGGAGCCGGGTGAGCGACGTGTTCGGCAAGGAGCAGTCGCACCGGCTGTACGGCCACATCGCTGCCGGAGGCACCACGGGCGCACTGCTCGGTCCGGCGCTCACTACCGTCCTGGCGCGATACCTGACGGTCGACGGACTGCTCGCGCTGTCCGCAACCCTGCTCGCAGCGGCGACGCTCTGCATGGTCGCGCTGGGCCGCCATGCGGCGGTGCATGGTCCCTCGGCCGTGCGGCCCATAGGCGGCTCGATCCTCGCCGGCATCACGCTGACCCTGCGGCGTCCGGGCCTGCGCGGCATCGCCCTGCTGGTGATCTGCTACAGCGCCGTTTCGACTGTTCTCTACGTCGAACAGCTGGACCTCGCCCGCGAGCGTTTCCCGGATTCGGGCGAACGCACGTCCTTTTTCGCCGCCATCGATCTGGCGGTGAACACGCTCGCGATCACGGTGCAACTCTTTGTGACACGGCGCGTGGTCGTCCGCGGCGGGCTGCGGACCGCGCTGTCGGTGGTACCGGCGCTGGTGCTGGGCGGACTGGGCATGCTGCTCGCGTGGCGTTCGGCGATCGCCGTGGCGGCGGTGCAATGGATTCACCGCGCCGGCGACTATGCGCTGATGCGTCCGGGGCGCGAGATGATCTACACCACCGTCGAACCCGAGAGCCGCTACAAGGCGAAGAACTTCATCGACACGGCCGTGTACCGGGCGAACGATGCGCTCTCCGCCTGGGCGGTCGCCGGCATCCGGGGCGCAGGCCTGGATGCCATACTGTGGATGGGCCTGCCCGTGGCCCTGCTCTGGCTCGCCACGGGCCTGCGCACAGGACGACGACATGACCGCAATGAACCGACGTGAAGCACTGCGCCTACTGGCCGGCGCATCCGTGATGCCCTTCGCCGCGCACGCCGCCGAGGGCGATCTCCGACGCGGCACGCTCATCGTGGAGGCGATGCGGACGCGCAGGATTCCCTCGAGCGGCGAGCCGCTGCCGGTGATCGGCCTGGGAACATGGCAGACCTTCGACGTGGACGCCTCGCCCGCTTCACGCGCCCCGCTCAAGGAGGTATTGCAGACCTTCGCGGGCATGGGCGGGCGCGTGATCGATTCCTCGCCCATGTACGGCGCTGCCGAAGAAGTGGTGGGCGATCTCGCGCACGAGCTCGGCCTTGCGGACAAGCTCTTCCTCGCGACCAAGGTCTGGACCTCGGGGCGGCAGGCCGGCGTCGAGCAGATGGAGGCGTCGATGCGCAAGCTGCGCACCGAACGCATCGACCTCATGCAGGTGCACAACCTCCTGGACGTGGAGACGCATCTGGCCACGCTGCGCGAATGGAAGGCGGCCGGGAAGGTGCGCTACGTCGGCATTACCCACTACACGGCCGGCGCACACGACGAGATGACACGGCTCGTCGAGAAACATCCGCTCGACTTCATCCAGATCAACTACTCCGTGGCCGAGCGCGAGGCCGAACGCAGGCTGCTGCCGCTGGCCCGGGAACGCGGCGTCGCCGTGATCGTCAACCGTCCATTCGGCGGCGGGGGGCTGTTCTCGCGCCTGCGCGGCAAGCCCGTTCCGAAATGGGCCGTGGACCTCGATTGCGAAAGCTGGGCGCAACTGATGCTCAAATTCGTCATCTCGCATCCCGCGGTGACCTGCGCCATTCCCGCCACGTCGAAGGTGGAACACGTACGCGACAACATGAGCGCCGGCCGCGGGCGCCTGCCGGACGCCAAACAGCGCGAGGCCATCGTCCAGGCCGTCGGCGGCTGAGAATCGCTTATAGTTGCGTCCGTCGTTACCCGGGGAAGATCAGCATGCAGCAGCGCAAGGTTCTGCTCGTTACGGGCGGCGGCCGCGGGATCGGTGCCGCAACTGCCCTGCTCGCCGCCAAACGCGGCTACGCGGTATGCGTGAACTACAGGCGCGATGCCGAGGCCGCGCAGCAGGTGGTCGAGAAAATCCGAAGCGAAGGGGGTCACGCGATCGCCGTTCCGGCAGACGTCTCTGTCGAAGCGCAAGTCGTGGACCTGTTCGAAACCGTGGACCGCGAGTTCGGCCGTCTGGACGCGCTCGTCAACAACGCCGGTATCCTGGAACGGCAGATGCGGGTCGAGACGATGGACGCCGGACGCATGCAACGCATCTTCGCGACCAATGTCATCGGCACCATGCTGTGCGCGCGCGAAGCCGTGCGGCGCATGTCCACGCGGCATGGCGGTGCGGGCGGCGCCATCGTCAACGTATCTTCCATTGCGGCCAAGACCGGTTCGCCTTTCGAGTATGTGGACTACGCCGCCTCCAAGGGCGCGGTCGACACCTTCACCATCGGTCTCGCGCACGAGGTCGCACAGGAAGGCATTCGCGTCAACGCCGTACGGCCCGGATTCATTTACACCGAAATGCATGCAAGCGGCGGCGAACCGGACCGCGTCGAGCGCGTGAAAGCCAACGTGCCGCTGCGGCGCGGCGGTCATGCGGAGGAAGTGGCCTACGCGATCCTGTGGCTGTTGTCGGACGAAGCCGCCTACACCACCGGCGGTTTCATCGATGTGGCGGGCGGACGGTAGGCCCCGCCGGGGCGGCGCTCATTGCCCGGCCGCCCTGCAGGCCTTCGTCACGCAAGCGACCCGGTATTCGTCGTAAAGCAGCCCCGCCGCCTGCCCGCCCTTGGGCGAAAGATATTCGGGCACGCTGAACGCCACCGCCATGGAAGCGTAGCGTTGCGCGACTTCGAGCTGCTGCAAAATGCGCGGCAGCGCCGCCGGCACGGCCTGGAAGGGGTTCTCGTCGATGGGAGGCCCGGCGACCTGGTCGAAGAGCTCCACGATGAACACGACCTCCCGCGAGGTCTCGACCGCCGCGTTGCGGATGGCCGCCGCATAGAGCGGCAGTTCGAACAGATCGAGTTTGTGCGCCCCGACGCCGTCCTGGAACAGCACGGTATCGATCTGCGGCGCCTGCATGAGCAGGTTCTTCCAGAATGCCTCGAAGGCGACGGGGTCTGTCATGCCGTTGGAGAAACCGGAAACGGCGACGGGCGTATCGGGAGCGATCTCGTGCAACGCCCGGCCGAGCCGCGCGAGGAAGTCGTGGAGCAATTGACGGTATTCGGGCTCGCGCCAGCTCTCGTCGTCGATTTCCTGCGGGATATACCAGCCGGTGAAGGACACGTGTTCGCGGGCCAAGGGCCACAAGGCCTGCGCGATCGCCACCGAACGCTGCGCAAGCGTTTCCAGATACGGCGCAAGCTCCTCAGGCTTTTTGGCGAGCTCGGTCCAGTATCGCTCCTCGAAGGCGAGGCCAAGCCTTACCCGCATGCCGGTCCGGTCGGCCAGCCTCAGGACGCTCTCGATCGGCGAAGGCTTCGTGCCGGGCGCCATGGCGTCGGGATAGAAGCGGCTGTCCTCGTAGGCCGACCATTGCACGATGAGCTCCGAAAGCCCCAGCTCGCGGAAATAGGCGAACAGTTCTTCCCAGTCCTCCTCACGCCATTCCAGATGGCCGGCGGTCAGTTGCAGGTACGTCCCCGAAAGCCGCAGGGGCGCGGCGCCGTCCGCCTGCCCGCGCGGGAATGCCCAGACCACCGCCGTCACCAGTGCCAGCCCCAAGGCAACGCCGCACAGCCACCGCCTTTTCATCCGCCCTCCTTCACAATCGCGCCACCACCGTGAACAGCCAGCCGCTCGCCACATGCGCCATGCCGACCTTGTAGTGCAGCAGCAGCTCGATATTGGACCGGTAGGAGGCGTAGCGGGTGGCATTGAACAAAAACTTCAAGGACAGCCCCGCGCCCGCCTGCCAGTAGGAGCCCGGCGAGAAATTCGGATGTTCGTAGCGGCCGTTCACCACCAGATGCGGCGTGAGCAGCCATTGCTCGCCGAGTTTGAAAGTCCTGCCCTGGCGCAGCTCCCCGTAGAAGGCGCGCGTATGGTCCTCGTCGGTGAAAATGCCCGCGTCGAGATAGAGGCTGCTGTAGTTCCAGTCCGTCTCGCCCCCGAACTTGCGGTCGTGGATGTCGGTCCAGCCGTAACTCAGCCTGAACAGCCAGTCGTTCTGGGCGTTGTCACCGATCCGGAACAGCTTCTCGCCGCTCACGTAGAGCTGCAGTGCGCGGAACGGCTTGTAGCGCAGGCCGATGCCGCCTTGCAGCGAATCGCTTTCCATGTCCAGCGAGCGCGGCCGGTTGGACCACAGCACGCGCCCGTAGATGTCGAAAATGCGCTCGTCGCGGAAGCCCACCACCGGCGGGAGGTAGGAAATCTCCACGCCGCCCTGCGAAGGCACGACGGAACCGCCGGTCGAAGGCACACCCGGGTCGGTGCCTTCGTGTCCCGGGCTGTAGGCCTGATAGAAGGTGAAGTTCCAGTTCTTCTCCAGCCGGGCCACTTCGTCGCGCATACGTTCCAGCTCGGGATCGGCGTGCTGCGGCAGACCGGCTGCCGGTGCGCTTTGTACGAGCGCCCCGTACCGCGCGGACGGCGTCGCAAGCGCCAACGCCGTATGGCCGGACACCGCATCGGTTTCCCTCGGCGAAACGGCCTGGTCGTCCAGTGCCGCGAGGCGGATGGAGGTATCGGTTCCGGCTCCGTGCATGTCTTCCCTGCGCGCGCCGGGACGCCTGTCGGCATCCATCTTCGCAGCCTGGCCGGCCTCCTCGCGCGCCCTGAGCCGCGCATCGATGCCTTTCTTGAACCACGCGATCGCCTTGTCGTTCTGCAAACTGTGCAGATAGGCGTAGGCGATGTCCTGATAGAGCCTCAGGTTGTCGGGATCGAGGGCGCTCGCACGCTCGAGGATCGGCGCCGCCTCGGCATAACGTTTGGCGTTCACGTAGGCGTAGCCGAGCGCGAGCGCATAGGCGGCCGTGGGCTCGCGCCGATACGCGGTTTCGAAGGCGCGCAACGCCTCTTCGCGGCGTCCGAGCTCCTGCAAGGCGAGCCCCATGCGGTACTGGTTGTACGCGCCGGGCGCCAGGGCGTCGGCCTGCGCATAGAGCCTCACCGCCTCGGTCAGATCGCCTTCCGCTGCGGCGAATGTGGCGAGCTGATTGAGCCGTTCGACCTCTTCCTCCCTGGGCAGCGCGCCGTCGGCGATGGAACGCCAGGCCTTGCGCGCCTCCTCCACATTGCCCGCACGGTGCTGCGCGACGGCGTAACGATGCACGTGCAGCGGATCGCCGTCGCGCGCAATGACCGCGGCCCACATGCGCGCCGCTGCGGCGTACTCCGACTCGTCCGCGTAGAGATAGGCCAGTTCGGTCTGCAGTTGCCTGCGTTCGGCCTCGGGCAGATCCTCGGCGCCTCCCAGGGCCAGGCGGCCGAAATGCACGGCCAGCCCTGTTTTGCCCATCGCCGCGTAGCAGCGCGAGAGGTAGAGGGCGGCCATGGCGTCCGGCTCGCGCTGATACAGGGCACGGAAATGCGGCAGCGCCTCGCGCCAGCGTCGTTCCGCGAACAGGGCGAGCCCCAGCCGTTCGCGCATCAAACGGTTGTCGATGCCGTTGGCGATCGCTTCCTGGAGGGTATGCACCAGGCCCGTCCGGTCGCCGGCTTCCGTCTGCGCGATCGCCAGCCGTTCGTAGGCCTCCGCACGATCTGAGGCAGGCAGGTCGGGCATGGCAAGCCATGCCCGGTTCACCCGCACAGCCTCTTCCCATGCGCCGAGGGTCGCCAGGGCGTAAGCCAGGGAACGGTAGGCTTCGACGCTCGGCGCCGCTTCGATGCTGCGCCGCAGGCACTCCGCCGCGGCGACCACATCCTGCCGCTCGAAATGGATGTGCGCCAGCGCGCGCCACGTCTCGGCGTCGTGAGGAACGAGCGCGGTGAGCTGCTCGAGCGCCCGCCGCGCTTCGCCCAGATCCTCGCGGGCGTAATAGAGCGGCCACAGTTGCCGATAGGCCGCCGCACGCACGCGCGGCGCCTGCCTGAAGCGCACGGCCTGCTCCAGGTGCGCAATGGCCGCGTCCTCGTCGCCGCGTTCCAGGTAAAGCGCGGCAAGCCGCAAATGCGCTTCCGCCGTGGGCTTGTGCCGCAACGCTGCCTGCAGCACCTCCATTTCGGAGAGCGGATCGCGCTCCGCCTCGCGGGCGGCTTGCAATGCCCCGCGCAAACGCGGCTCGTCGCCGAGCTGCACGGCCTCTTCGAAAGCCCGGGCCGACTCTGCGTAGCGCCCCATGTCGAAATAGGCGTAGCCGATGGCGGCGAGCAACCTTGCGCGCTGCGCGGGGTCGGCAGTCTCGTTCAACAACGCCTGATAGTCGCGCACCGCGCCCGGGTAATCCCTGGTCGCATAGCGCAAATTGGCGAGCACCTCGCGATCCGCGGATGTCGGCTCACGCGCAACGACCTCGCCGGCCCAGCGCAGCGCCTGCCGCGTATGGCCCGCACCATGCGCCGCCTGGACCAGCGCGCGCATCAGCCTCACGTTGGCCGGATCGAGCGAGAGCGCGGCATCGTAATGGGCTCGCGCCGCGCTCCAGTCCTTGCGTCTGATCGCGTTCTGACCGAGATACTCCAGCGCCTGCACGCGTTCGCCCGAATCGCCCGCCTGGGCGAGCGCGGCGCGGAACGCCTGTTCCGCCTCGTCATGGCGTCCCAGCGCCTCCTTCGCGATCCCCCGCCGCAGATGGACACGGAAACCGCCGGGCAGCAAGGCCAGGGTCTGCAACGCCTCCTCGTAACGGCCGCATCGAATCAGCAGATCGGCGAGCTCATCGGCCGCGTTCAGGCGCTTGGCCGTCTCGACGTCGCTCGTGCCCACGACCTGTTTCAGGGCGGCGCTGGCGTCTTCCAGCCGGCCCAGGGCATGGTAGGCGCGCGCCTGCGCGAACAGGGCGTGCACGCGCCGGTCCGGGTCCTTGAGCAGCGGTTCGGAATGCAGCAGCACTTCCTCGTACACGCCCAGGCGCTCCAGCAGCGCGACGTAATCGCTGCGCGCCTGTGCATTGCCCGGGTCCATCTCCAGCGCCCTGGCCATGGCCGCGCGCGCTTCCTCGAGGCGGCCCGCCTGCTTCAACCGGTAACCGCGATCCAGATGCGGATGACTGCGGAAGCGCCGGATCTGTTGCACCAGCCAGTTCGGCTGCTTGTCGACTTCCGCCGCCGTTGGCGGCGCTTCGCCTTGCGCGTGAACAGGCAAGCCCGCGCACAGCAGTCCGCACAACGCCGCCGTGCACACCCGGCGCGCGCAACTTCGCGCGCGCCGGGCGCCGCTCGGTCCGACCTGCAGCGCCATGGCTGCATCCCTCGATCAGGGTGCCTGGCTGAGGCCCAGCCAGCCGGGCGGCGTCAGGGTATGCGCGCCCACCCAGGTATAGCCGAGCGCGGTGATGCCTTCCACCAGCTTCTTGAAATCCTCGAAGCCCGGCGTGCCGACGTCCGGATCGAGCCAGAAGGGATGGAAGAAGAAGGAGGCGAAACCGTCACGCACCACCTTCGCCATCTCAGCGTTCAGCAGCAGATCCTCCCAGGTGTAGTCGAAGTTCGAGGTGGGATCGATCTCCCTGATGTCGTATTCGATGTTGCCGAGGTTCTCCGGCAGCACGCGCTGGCCGTAGTAGTCGCGCTCGATCACGTAGGGGAAGAACTGCCCCACCGCGAAATCCCGGGCCGGATTGGCCGGGTTGAAATCCGGCTCGTCCGAGGTGTAGTACACCACGCGCTGGTAGGTGGTGGGGAAGCGCTGGACGGCGGCGCGGATCGCCTTGGGCGAGGACTGGTAATGCGGCGCCTCCCAGGCGAAAACGTGGTAGCCGTTGAGCTGCAGTTCGGCCAGGCCGGCATCGAGCCGTCCCAGCGCCCAGGCGATCGAGTCTTCCGGCACGGGTTCGTTGTCCACCGCGTTCCAGAACTCGAAGTCGTCACCGCTCACGCCCGTGTGGATATTGCGCATCGACCCGTACTGGTGCGTATAGCCGTGCATCACCAGCTTCGCGCCGCGCGCGATGGCGTAGTCGAGCGAAGCGCGCAGGTTGGTGGCGTCGGCGAGATGGATTTCCATCGGCACGCCGTCGTTGTACCAGCCGAGCGGGTCGCGGTAGAACGGGATCACCGCGATCGAGAACGGAATGCCCTTGCCGTGCAGATAGTCGGTGAGCGTCACCATGGTGGAGGGCAGCACCAGCGCGCCCACATCCTCCAGCCGCACCATCGCACGGTGGATGGTCGGCGTCTGCACGCCGAGGATGTCGTGCAGCATGTCGCAGATCACCAGATAGCGGTCGCGCGGGCCGATGTAGGAGAACGGCATGTCGGCCACGTACCAGAAGTTCCCGGCGCGCACGATGTAGGGCGCGACCTGGCCGGTCTTGGAATTGCGGATCGTCACCAGCGTCTGCGCCTTGGCCGGGTCCTCGACGCCGACGATGCCGAGATCGGGGTCGGCGGCGACCACGCCGTTCTGGAAGCTGTAGTACTTGACCAGCGATTTGCCCTTGTACTCGACTGTGTCGAAAAAGCCGGGTTCCGGGTTCTGCGGCGTGGGCTGGCCGTTCATGCCGACCAGGCCGTAGAAGCCGAGGCCGGTGCGGTCGCGGAAGTCGTAGTTGGGATTCCAGGCGTATTGCCAGAGGTTGTACTTGAACCAGACGACGGTCTTGTCGGTGTTGTGCACGTCGTCGATGAAGCTCGCGGGCAACTGGTTGTCGTAGATCCCGCCCATGTAGAAGGTCACGTCGTACTGCTCGACCTGGGAGCTCGCGTACTGCTCCACCGGCTGCAGATCCACATCGGTGTTCCAGTGGCCGAGCAGATTGCGCAGCATGATCGCGTACGCGAACGCCAGTTTCTGGTAGTCCCCCGTGGCCGGCGCATCGTAAAGCACCAGCGCTTTGATGGGCGTGGTCTGCGCCGCGCCGAACGGCGCCCAAAGCGCCATGACCAGCGCGAGGATGAACGCATAGAGACGTGCTTTCATGACTCTCTCCTTTGCGAGCGGCAATACCGCGCGCGAAGCGGCTATCGTGGACCCTTGCCTTTGCCGTTCCCGTTGCCGGGGCGGTCCTGGCGCTTGATGACGGGACGCTTGCCCGGTCCGGGATGCTCCACCCACTCCTTCTCGCGCCCCATCTTGAACAGCGGCGAGTTGCCGCGATGCCTGTGGACTTTCCACGTCCCCGGCGCCACCACGGTCTGCACCGCAGGTTTGGGCGGGGGTTGGATGCGCACCGGCTTGGGCGCAGGCTTGGGCGCCGGCTTAGGCGCATCCGCCCTGGGGCCATTCGGCTTAGGTGCAGCCGCCTTGGGGTCATTGGGCTTGGCTTTCGCGGCCCCGGGAGGCTCCGCGGGTTTGGCGCCCGCCTCGCCGGCATAACCCAGTGCGACCGAAACGGTCAGCGGTGCCAACATCAGAACGGTCCAGATCCTCCTAGCCATGGTGGCCTCCTCATGTCGTAATGTCCTTCGTTGCAACAACACGCCCGATCCGCCGCGTTACGGGGAATGAACGAAGTCCGCGGGGTTCACCCAGGCGGAGTCCGGGGCCGTGATGCCCTGGACCGCGCTCTTGAAATGCTGAAGCCGCTCCTCGTGGGCGACCTAACGGTAGTGCGACCGGCGCCGCGCATAACGCTCCAACACCTCGTTCCATCCCACCTCCGTCTCTCGTCGTTCGTGCTCAGTGTCCATTCAATGCGAACGCGAGCTGATCCTCCTGAACCAGCCCCATCTCCTTGAGGATCTCCCCCAGCCTCGCCCGGTGCCGCTGTTGACGCGCGAGCGCGTCCTGCAACTGCTCGGGAGTGATGATCCGCGACTGGACGAGCAGCTCGCCGAGACGCGGGCGCACCACCGCGCCGAGCTGATCTTCCGAGGGATAGACATGCTGGGTCTTGTCCCACGCGATCAGTTTTCCGGTATGCAGGTAGCGCAGGTACAGACGGATCGCGCGCACCGTGGCGAGGAAGTTGATGAAGTTGCCCCACACCATGCGCGGTATCGAAAGCAGCGCCTGCTGCCAGCCGTATATGCGATAGACGCAGTAGGCGCGCATCGAGACCCGGTGTACGAGCAGCACACCGTTGGCGAGGATCACGTACCACAGCCAGGTGCCCTTCTCGAGCAAGGGCGGATAGCGGTAGGAGTCGGGATAGAAATGATTGGCCAGCCACATCCCGGTCACGGCGAACACCACCAGGTAGGCGAGCACGTTGACCAGGTTGGTGAGCAGCCCCTTGCGGTCGCGCACCAGCATGTAGCGCGTCCAGAAGCCGCGCATCCAGCCGAGGTTTTCCCAGCCCTGGAGCGTGATGCCGAGCACCCAGCGCGACTTCTGCCGGACCGCGGCACGCGGGGTCGCCGGAAAGAACTCGCGCACGCAGACCAGGTTTGGCGACGGCAAGGGACTGCGATGCCGCTGTCCCTGCACCCACACCTGCGCGAAGATCTGCGTCAGCCCGTACTGCTTCATACGGAAGCCGAATTCGTAGTCCTCCGTCAGCGAGTCGACGGAAAACACGATGTTGTTGTTCCGTTCGGCGATGATGTCGAAGGCACGCCGGCTGAAGGCGCACCCCACCCCGGCGGCCGGCAGGCTGCGGTTGAGGCGCTCGCGCACCGCGAGATCCTTGTAGTGCAGCTGCGCGAACTCGTCGATGTAGTGCCCGGCGGTGAACTGATACCACTTGGGCAGCAGCGCCAGCACGGGCACCTGCACCATGTCGAAACGCGGCACGAGCAGGTTGAACACGCGGTAACACAAAGGATGGATCACATCCTCGCAGTCCTGCATGACGAAGATCTCGAAGCGGATGCCGCTTTCGCGCTCGTAACGCCTGATACCCTGCAGGATCCAGTTGAGGCAGTCGGCCTTGTTGGTCGGCCCGTCGTGCGGCGTGACGATCCGGTGCACGTTCGGATACAGCGCGCAAACCGCGTCCACTTCGCGATGGGTGGCGGGATCGTTGGGGTAGGTTCCGACGAAGACGTGGTAGGCGTCGTAGTTCAGCGAGCGCACCATGTTCGTCAGCATGGGCCGGATCACGGCCGATTCGTCCCATGCCGGCACCATCACCGCGATCGGCTGCTGAGGCCGCGCGAGCAACGCATCCTCCGTCAACGGCACGCGCTTGCGCTCGACGAAAAGACGCCGGTAGACCCAACGGCAGAAGTAGCAGATGTCGAAGAAGAGGTCGTCGAGCCCGCTCAAGAGGAAGGCGACGCTGACGAATATCAGCAGCACCATCGCGAAGACCATCGCGATGGCAAGGACGTCGCTTGCGTCCATGGCGCGTCCTTCCTAATTCGCCGGCAACCGGGGCGGTGAGGACGACGCGAACTTCCAGGCCGCCGCGCGCGCGGTCCATTCCTCCAAGCACGGCCGTTGCGGCAGCGACAGCGAAATATCCTGGGGAACGAGCGCCTGCTCGAGAATGCGCGCGATGTACTCGGCAGCGTGGCCGTCTCCGAACGGATTCTTCGCTGAGCGCATGCGCCGGTGGGCGGCTTCGTCTTCGAGCAGCCAGCGGACGCGCTCGACGATCGCCCGCGGATCGGTACCGACGAGTACCCCGCCGCCGGCGGCGAGCAGTTCGGGCCGCTCGGTAGTCTCGCGCAGCACCAGCACGGGCACTTTGACGGCGATCGCCTCCTCCTGGATGCCGCCCGAATCGGTCATCGTGATCCACGCGTGCCGCAGCACCCAGAGCAGTGCGGTGTAATTGAGCGGTTCGCACAACACCAGCCGCTTCGCCGCCGAATCCTCCATGCCCTGAAAGCCCACATACACCGTGTCACGCACGATGCGGTTGGCGTGCACCGGCCAGACCACGCAGAGTTCTTCGCGTTCTTCGAGCAGTCTGCGAACGGCCTGGGCGATGCCGGCGATGCCGCCGCCCCAGTTCTCGCGCCGGTGAGCCGTGACGAGGATCAGCTTGCGATCACGCTTCTGCAGCAGCGTCGGCACGTGACCGAGCCCGCTGTCGATCAGTTCCGCGGCAGACTCCGCGCGCCGTTCGAGCTGCTCGCAGCCCCATAGCGCGGCATCGACGATGGTATTGCCGACGATATGGATGCGCTCGCGCGGCACGCCCTCTCGCCGCAGGTTCTCCGCAGCCTGCGCAGTCGGCGCGAAGTGCCACTGCGCCACTCGGCCGACCAGTGCGCGGTTCATCTCTTCGGGAAAGGGGTCGTACATCGAGCCGCTTCGCAGTCCGGCTTCCACGTGCCCGATGGGGATCTGCTGATAGAACGCGGCGAGCGCGGCGCTCAAGGTGCTCGACGTGTCGCCGTGCACGAGCACCACCTTGGGTTTCACGACTTCGAGCACGCCCGCCACTTCTTCGAGCAGGCGCGCGCTCAGATGAGACAACGCCGACGAGGAGCGGTTGAGATTGACACAATGGTCAGGCCGCATACCGAAGAACTCGTAGAGCGGCCAGGCCATTTCCTCGTGTTGTCCCGTGTGCAGAATCGCAACGCCGAGCCTGGAATTCTTCAGCGCTCGATACACGGGCGCCATCTTGATGATCTCCGGGCGGGTGCCCATGCAGATCAGCGCGACGGCGTTACCACCATTGGTCGTACGCCACACGGTCCCAGTCCCTCCGATGCCTTCGCCCGCACGCACTCGTTGTCCGTTCGTGCGCGGACGGCAGCAAAGTTCTTCAGTTACTCGTATTCGTGCGGCGCCTGTGCACAGGCTGTGCCAGACTTCGGAGTGCTGTGCATAAACGAGTTGTTTTCCAACGACATGTAAGCGGATTTGCGACATTCGGATAATCAGCGGGAGACAGGCCGTTGTAACTCGAAGCGACACGCACCCCGTCGAAGGTGCAATACATCGAGCGCCTTCCGACCGCAAAAGGTCCGCTTTCCCCTGCACGAATCCAAAGACCCGGCCCAACCCGCATTCGGGTTGTAAGGATTGTCGAAAAGCCTTGGCCTTTTTGACGATGCTCGGCGCGGTTCATGCGAACATCGCGCACGCGTCAGGGAAGAGGATTTTCCAGAGCGCCGGACAAGCCGCCGGCGAGGCGAAGGAACGAGGCTCGCAACGCTAGCCCGTCACGACTTCGAGTTTTTCGCGCGGTCGGCTCGCCTGACTGGCGGACTCGGCGTACGCGATGGCGCAGATGTCGTTCACGTCCAGGAACATGAAGTCGCCGGTGGACTTGTGGCCCGGCACCAGTTGGATCACGGCGATCCGCCCGTCCTCGTCATGGTGGACGGCGTGTACGGTACCGGTGAAGGAAGTGCCCGCGCGCAGATGAAAGCGCATCTTCTGCCCCACGGGATCGAGCTGCAAGAACAGACGGTGCATGCAAGCGTTCATGGACGACTCCGCGGCGGTATGCGCATTGCGCATACCTATCTATAGCGGAATCGGCAGAACACTTACATTGGCCGAAGGTCGTACACGCTCCGTCCGCCGGACAGCGCCGCCGCAAGCGACCGCGGCGCCGGGGACCGCGACGCATCGCGCGCCGTGTCGGAACGGTTGCCCGGTGGCCTTTCCGCGAACCGGGTGCCGGGCGAAACCCACAGGGTCACGACTTCGTCATGCCCGACGAGATCGACGTGCCGTCTCGCTTCGGCCAGGGCGGCATGGTCCCCGCGTTCCAGCAGGCGGTAACGCAAGCCGCTGCGCTTCACTGCCTTCAGCAGCCGCGTCGCCAACGGCGTCGCGTCCTGCCACGACATCGAGCCGTCGGCCAGGGCGAGCGACACATCGGCCTGCGCGACGAGGTCGTCGCCTTTCCAGCCGCGGCTGACGACGGTCAGGAAGGCTTCCTCATCGCCCCACTCCCGCTGGAGCACACGATGCGCCAGCGCGTAACGCTCGGGCTCGGTCTTCGTATCGCACACGAGCAGCGCACGCGCCTTGAGGGCGTGGAACAGCTTGAGCCCGTAGGCAAGCGCCTGCGGCGCTTCGGCCGCGCCGGGTGCGTTGACCGCGTAGTTGTCGCCTCCCCCCGCGCGGAAGATGTAACGGCTGCGTGCGCCGTCCCGCTCGTCGAGCACCAGGTAGGCCTGCCGGGCACGCCGGTCGTGAATGCGCAGCACGGTATGCCCCGTCGCATCGGCCATGTAGTGCAGCGCGCGCAATCGCGCCAGCACGACCGGACTCCAGTTGCCGCGCCGGCCGCCGCTGGCGCTCAATGCGAGCAGCGGCGTGAGGACTTCGCGCTCGAAATAGGCGAGCCGCCAGCCCGCCCGGTGTCCGGCCGTCCCGCCCATGGCGGCCGTTTCGCGTTGCAGCCACTCGTCCAGGCGCTCACGGATCGCTTCGTGGCGCCACGCGGCAAGTCTCGGTGCGCGGCTTTCAAGGCGCGTAACCATGTGTACCGCGGCGTCGATATCGAGATACAGCTCCGCGTAGACGCCGGGCGTCGCGTCGCGCTGGATGTTGCGGGTGGGCAGCGCCTTCCAGACGGATACGAGCGGCCCCTCCACCCACTGCCTCACCTCGGCCGCCAGTGCCGCCGAGGCGGAGTCGTTCACCCACAGGCGGCTGGTCGCGCCCGGCGACCAGCCGGGTGAAGCGGTGCCCGGCCGATAGGCCGGACCGCGTACGGCAAGCACCTCGTCCTGCGCGTAGGCGAGATGAAAAGCGTGGAAAAAGGTGCCCCCGCCCTTCAGCACGTCGATGCCCGGCGCCGAGGGCGCGCCGGCAATCGCCAGGGCGCGTGCCCCGCTTTCGTAATAGAGGGCCAGGCCCGCTTCGAGCGCGTAGCGTTCATCGAGCGTACGCGGCACTTCCACCAGCAGCCGGCTGCGCGGCGCACGGTTGAGAATGTAATGGCCCCAGCCGCGCGCCGGGCGCCGGTCGCGCAGGTACCAGGGCCGTCGGCGCTCGCGAGCAGCGCGTAGTCGAGACTGCGCAACAGCCCGCGGGCGCGCTCGAGGCGACGTACATCTGCGTGCGCCTCGTATTCGCGCAAGGCGCGCAAGGCTTCGCTGAAACGTCTGATCTGTACGGCGGTGGGGAAATCGTGGCGGGGCGTTTCCAGGGCGGCGTACAGCTCTACCTTGTCGGCACGCAGCAGATCGGCGAGCGTGCCCGTCCGGACAGGCTCCCGCACGGCTTCGTCTGCGACCGGCCCCAGCGCCCAGACGAGCAGAAAGGCGCAAGCCAGACAGGCTGCGCCTGCGATCCGCCTTGTAACACGGAACGGCGTCCTCCCCGAGCCGCCGTCCGGACCATCGTACTTCGTCTGCATCCCCGCGCGTGCACGCCCCCGATACGGCGCATTGTAATTGGAACGTCGAACGGACCGCCAACGCCGGGTACGAAGGTCCGCCCGCCCGTTCGCCCTAAAGTTAACCTCGTTGTCCGAGAGCGCATGCCATCGGCGCAGAAAAAATGACAACGGCATCACATCGGCGAGCGGTTCGCCCCGCGGCGGCCGGTGTCGGAGTCGTCCGACAAAAATTTCGGTCTCCGCCGTACCGGCTGCGGCACCCCGGTTGCACGCGCTCTGCTCATCCGAGACACGAGGACTCCGCCATGCAACGGATTCTGGTAGTGGACGACGATCCGAACGAACGCGCACTGCTTGAGGCCGCCCTCTCACTTGAGGGCTATACGGTACGCACGGCCGGCGACGGCGACGAAGCGTTGTACGTCCTGGACAGCGAGAGGCCGGACGCGGTCATCACCGACCTGATCATGCCGGGCACTGACGGCCTCGGCGTCTGCAGGGCCATACGCGCCCGTCCGGAACTGGAAGACATGTCGATCGTGGCGCTCACCGGCGGCGAATACCCGCAAGAGCTGACCGGGCTGTGCGATGTCTTCCTGCGCAAGCCGGTCGACGTCGGCCGCCTGGTGGACACGCTTCAACAGCTCGCTGCGAGCAAGCTGCTCAACGCCCTCCCGCTCGTCGGACACGGCCTGCGCTGGTAAGTCCGGCGCGCGGAGTCATCACCCATCCGTTCCGGCCGGCGAATTGCTGCGCCGCCACCAAGGGCAGATCGAATTGACCGACATCGGCAGCCGGTTGCTGCAGCGGGCGCAAGCGATGCTCGGCCTGGCCGAAACGATGCGGCAGGAAGCGCTCGACGCCCGCGGCATGAAACAGGGCACCTTGCGCATCGGGTCATTCGGCCCGACGGCGACAATGCGCCTGTTGCCGGCCATTCTGGATATTTACCGCGACGCCTATCCCGGCATTGCCGTGCATGTGGACGAAGGGCCGGACAGACAGGTCGTGCAATGGATCCTGGAGCGGCGGGTCGATGTGGGATTTGTCGTCTTGCCCGACGAGCGCTTTGACACCTATCCCCTGATCGAGGATCAGATGGTAGTACTGCTTCCCGACGCGCACCCCCTGGCGCGCAAGGATTCGGTCAGCCTCAAGGAGCTATGCGGCCTTCCTTTCGTACTGTCGGGAGCCGGCTCGGCGGAAATCGTGAACCGGCTGTTTCTGTCGGCCAGGCTGCAACCGGACATCCGTTACCGGACGTCCCAATTGCTCAGTACCCTGGACGTCGTGGCACGAGGAGACGCTGTCACCATCGTCGCGGAATCGTCGCTGCCTCTGTCGGATGAGCCGCGTTACGTAGTGCGACCGTTGAATCCGCCGGCAGGACGCCGCGTCGGACTCGCCGTGGTCGATGCGCACCAACTGTCCCCCGCGGCCAAGGCTTTCATCCAGCTGGCATCGTCACGTCCATGGCTGGAAAGCCCCGACCGGGGGCATAATACATCAAGCCGCCTGCATCTGCCGGGCGGATAAGCGCGCGCGTCGTTTCCGTTCCCAGATCACGATGCCCGTGATCGACAGTATCACGACGAGCACGCCCATCAGCGACATCATGATGCGCCCGGGCAGCCCGAGGATGCGGCCCGAATGCAGGGGCAGTTGCAGCTGCACGAACACATCCGCCGCAGTGCCGTGCCAGGGACGGTGCGTGCCCAGCACCTCGCCGGTGTCCGAACTGACATAGATGTTGGACAGGCCCATGCCCATCGCGCCCATTTCGTCGGCCGGATCGAAGAAGGACACGTTGTAGAACGGATAGTCGCCGCCGTACCAGATGCCGGCCGGCGCGTACTCGAAACCACGGCGCTTGCCTTCCTCGCGCGCGATCTCGATGGCTTTGGCGAACGAAATCTTCGGCTCGATGAAACTGCCGTAAGGCGCCGGCTTGAGCGTCTCGTAAGGGCCGGGCGTGGTGGTGGAGACCATGCTCATCAACGGGTAGAACACCTCGCGGTACAGGTTCAGCGAGAAGGAGGTGAAGGCCACGACCAGAACCAGCCCCCAGATCCACAACCCGCCGGCACGGTGCAGGTCGAAATTGAGTTTGTAGCCGCCTGCACGCCAACGCAGCAGCCAGGAGGGTTTCCAGCGGCTGAACCAGTTCTTCACCGTCGCCCTGGCAGAGGTCCGCTTCGGCGGGAAGGTCAGGTACATCGCGACGAAGCTGTCGAGGAACCACATCAGGGCGATGCCGCCCATCAGCCAGTATCCCCAACGATCCGAGCCCATGAAGGGCGGAATGTGCAGGCTCTCATGCAGATGGCGCAGCCAGGGCATGAGGTTGCGCTTGCTGAGCGAGATGCTGTGCGAGTCCCGGTGCCCGGTAATCTGCGCCGTCACCGGGTCCACGAAGACACTGTCGTAATCCAGCGCGTAGGGCTTGCCGGTCGAAGGATCGACGCGCGGGCGCACCAAGAAGGAGGCCGCATGGCCTTCTTCCAGTCCCAGGGTCATGTAGCTAACCTCGACACGCGGATCGGCCGCCTCGACGACGGCGGCGAGTTCCACCGGGTCTTTCAGCGGACCGCGTCCCGGGGTATGCATGATGTCGGCGTTGAGCCACTCGTCGATTTCGTGATCCCACGAAATGATCGCGCCGGTGGCGCCGGCGACGATCAGGAAGAGGGCGATGGACAACCCGATCCAGCGATGGACAACCGTCCAGAATGCACGCATGGTCATCCCGTCAGAAGTCCATCGATGCGCTGATGGTGAAGGTGCGCGGGGTGGACTGGACCAGGTAGTTCGAGCCGGGGTAGCCGCCCACCGAGGCCCAGTACTTGCGGTCAAACAGGTTGTCGACACGGGCGCGCAAGGTCAACAGGCGGTTGTTGCCCAGGTCCATCAGGTAGCGGGCACCGATGTCGGTGCGGGTCCATGAGGGGACTTCCAGCGTGTTGGCGGCATCGGCGTACTGGCTGGAGGTATGGATCACACGGGCGTTGAGTGCGAGGCCGGTCATGCCCGGTACATCCCATTCGGCGCCGAGGTTGAGCAGGCGCTTGGGTACGCCGATGACGTCCTTGCCTTCGTTCAGGCTGCCTTGCGTGTCCTTCTGTTCAGCCTCGGTGAAAGTTGCCCCGGCCAGCAGGCGCAACCCCTTCATCGGTTGACCGTACAGCGACAGCTCCAGACCGCGATTGCGTTGTGTACCGTATTGGCCGAATACCTGGTTTTCCACATAGCTGATCGGTTTGTCGATCGTGTAGAGGGCGGCGGTCGCACCGATGTTCTTGCCGTCCCACTTCACGCCGATCTCCTTCTGTTTCGAGCGATATGGTGAAAACACCTTGCCGGCGTTCAGTACAGGAAGCCCACCGGCAGAATCCGGCGCAACGTCGCCCTTGGTGAGGGCTTCGATGTAGTTGGCGTAGGCGGAGATACCCGGTGCTGCTTTTACGACCAGACCGACCACCGGCGTGGTGGCCGACTTCTTGTAGCGGCCCGTGTTTGCGCGGGTTGCTGCATCGATGCTGTTTTGCTCGATTGTCTGGTGGCGAGCGCCAAGTGTCAGCAGTACCCGGTTTTGTGCAAACGAGAGCGTGTCGCCCAGAGCATAGCTATGGGTTTTTGTTTCATTCGTCAGCCGCGGATTGGACAGGTCACCACCGAAGAGAGTGAGATCGGGGCGTGCCGAAGGGAATGGGTTGTACAGATTGTTGGCGATGCCGAAAGCCATGCCCCAGGCGCCGCGCTCTTTGCCGGAGTAGGTAGAAGCCGATGCGATCAGTTCGTGACCAACTCTGCCGGTGGCGAACTTGTAGCGCAAGCCGAGTTCTCCGGTCGCTACATCATCCTCACGCTCGTTGTCGAAACGGGAGCTGGTCGTGTCGCCAGCCAGGTTCGTTACGGTGACGCCGGCCAGCGAATTGGATTCGCTGCTGCGGCGCAAGCCGCCGGCCGCCCATGCAGTCAGGCGATCCGTGACATCCCATTCCGCACGCACGGTGCCGAAGACATCTTCTTCGGAGGAATACGTCCAGGGTTGAGCGTAATTGGTCTTGTTGTCTGGCACACGGGGAATCCATGCATCAGGTGTCACGCTGGGACGGCCGCCTTCGAGGCGATTGTCCTGATAGCCGATGTCGCCGGAGAGACGAACGTTGCGACTACGCCAGTCGAGTCCGACGCCGATGGCTGTCAGCTCGCGGCTTTCGCCGTCAATGGCCGTGTCGCCATCGCGACGCACGGCATTCAGCCGCAACCCGGTGCTCTGGTTGGGACCGAAACGGCGCGAGATGTCGGTTGCGACAAAGGCCTGTCCCCCGGATTGAATACCGGTGCTGACCTGGGTCAGCGGCTCGTTGTCCGCGCGCTTGGGCAATAGGTTGATGGCACCACCGATACTGCTGCCTCCGGGGGCAGCACCGTTCAGGAAGGCATTCGCCCCGCGCACGATTTCCACCCGCTCGAAGAATTCGGAAGCGACGTACTGGCGCGGCAACATCCCGTACAGCCCGTTATAGCCGATGTCGTCCGAAAACACGGGGAATCCGCGCAGCAGATACACCTCCTGGAAGTTCCCGAAACCGCGTGCCTGACGCACGCCGGGATCATTCAGCAGCACATCGCCCACGCTTTGCGCTTGCTGGTCCGAGATGAATTCGCGCGTGTAGCTGGTGGTCGAGAAGGGGGTGTCCATCATGTCCTTGGTGCCGAGGATGCCGGTGCGTGCACCGCGGGCAACCTGACCGCCGGCGAAGGGAGCTGCCAGGCCTTCTGCCGAGGCATCGGCGCTGGCGCGCACGGTCACGGCTTCCAGTTGGGTTGTGGCGCTCGCTTCGGTCTGGGCGAAGGCGGGGTGATAGGCGAGAGCAATTGCAGTCGCGAGAAGTGTGGGGCGCAATGGAGACATGATTTTTTGTTAATGTTAATGAGAATGATTCGCATTTATTTTAAACGCTATGAAGATCAGGAGGCAATCCCGGGCGATGGAAGATGGAAGGAGGGGGGCGAAAACCGCGTTCCTATGCCCCCGTTTTCACCCGGCGATAGCGGTGTTTTGCGATGTGAAATGTCTCAATGCGCTGCCGCATCACTTTTTTTCACGGCGAGGATAGTCGTTTCGTATCGCAAAATGATGTTGATAACTAGTTGAAAAACAAGGAATAAATTTTCGTCTTATAGGAGACTTGAGGCTGCGCTGCGCCGCAAAATAAAACCTACGATGTCATCAACGCGTTTCTTTTTTCATCCATCCACAAAAGGAGAACGAGCATGACGACACGTGAACAGCAAATCGCCGCGCTGACCAGGGAGTGGGCTGAAAATCCCCGCTGGGCAGATCACCCGGGGCTACACCGCGGACGATGTGGTCCGTCTGCGGGGTTCGGTGCAGATCGAGCACACCCTGGCAAAGCGTGGTGCCGAAAAGCTCTGGCGCATGGTGAACACCGAGCCCTTCGTCAATGCCCTCGGCGCGCTGACGGGCAATCAGGCGATGCAGCAGGTGAAGGCTGGTCTGAAGGCGATTTACCTCTCCGGCTGGCAAGTTGCGGGCGACGCCAACCTTGCCGGCGAGATGTACCCCGACCAGTCGTTGTACCCGGCCAATTCGGTGCCGATGGTCGTCAAGCGCATCAACAACACCTTTGCCCGTGCCGACCAGATCCAGTGGTCGGAAGGCAAGGATGACATCGACTTTTTCGCGCCGATCGTGGCCGATGCGGAAGCCGGTTTCGGCGGCGTGCTCAACGCCTTTGAACTGATGAAAGCCATGATCGAAGCCGGTGCTGCGGGCGTCCACTTCGAGGATCAGCTGGCGTCGGTGAAAAAGTGCGGCCACATGGGAGGCAAGGTCCTGGTTCCCACGCGCGAAGCGGTGGAAAAGCTGAATGCGGCACGTCTGGCCGCCGACATCTGCGGCACCCCGACCATTCTCGTCGCTCGCACGGACGCGGAGGCGGCGGACCTGCTGACTTCCGACATCGATGACAACGACAAGCCTTTCTGCACCGGCGAACGCACGGTCGAAGGTTTCTTTCGTACCAAGCCGGGTATCGAGCAGGCGATCTCGCGCGGTCTGGCCTATGCGCCATATGCCGACATGATCTGGTGCGAGACCGGCAAGCCCGACCTCGACTACGCCAGGCGCTTTGCCGAAGCGATCCACGCGAAGTTCCCGGGCAAGCTGCTGGCCTATAACTGCTCGCCGTCCTTCAACTGGAAGAAGAACCTGGACGACGCCACGATTGCCAAGTTCCAGAAGGAGCTGGGCGCGATGGGTTACAAGTTCCAGTTCATCACGCTGGCCGGTTTCCACTCGCTGAACTACTCGATGTTCAACCTGGCGCACGGCTACGCACGCCGGCAGATGTCCGCCTTTGTCGAGTTGCAGGAAGCCGAGTTTGCGGCGGCCGAAAAGGGGTTCACCGCCGTGAAGCACCAGCGCGAGGTCGGCACCGGCTACTTCGATGCCGTGACGCAGGCGATCCAGCAGGGACAGTCGTCCACCACCGCCTTGCACGGTTCGACAGAGGATGAGCAGTTCTTCGGGTCACCACATGCGCGGCGGCAGGGGCCGCTACAGGCTCGCTTTCGGTAGCGGTCGCCGCTGGGGTATTGGCGGCACCCTGCGCAGCGCTTGCAGCCGCGTCCTTCGCCTTCCAGCCGAAGCGCACGCCCTCCGCATCCTTGTGAACGGTGATCTCCACTAGCTCCGCGGGCACCCCTGCGGCGATGGCTGCGCGTCTGGACAATGGACACCCTTTCTTTCAGGAACACGCAGGAAAAGATCGCCATGACGGCGGGATTGATGGCGACGATCAGCGATGCCCTGGAAGCGCTGGTATGGTCCAGGCCGTAGAAAAAGAAAATGTTGTAGGCATAGATCCCCGAAAAGCCCAGGCCGGCGATCCTGATCGCCTGGGACCAGCCGATTTTCACAAAGCCTGCTTTCGATATGGCGAGGATGCTGGCCAATGCCGCAGTGGCGAGGATGAACCGCACGCTGGCCATGAACATGGGCGGCAATTCGCCCGACATGGCTCTTCCCGCAACGAAAGTCCCGCCCCAGATGGCGGAAACCAGGGCGAGCGTCAGGTAGGTCGTCAAGTCCGGTACAGGGCGGATCAGAGATGGCTTGTGCATGGCATGAACGGAAAGGGGGATCAGGCAAGCGGAAAGTCCGACAGGCGGCGATGAGGCATACTTATCCAGATATGCGTTCATATGGAAATGAGCGTTTGCTCATGGGTAGACCACGATGACCCTGACCCAACTGGAAGTCTTTGCAGCCGTTGCCGCCCGATGCAGCTTCAGCCTGGCGGCCATCCAGCTCGGCATTTCCCAGTCGGGCGTGTCTCACGCCATCAAGTCGCTGGAGCAGGAACTGGGCGTGGGCCCTTTGACGGAAATCAAGGGGCCGGAGCGTCGCGTGCGCATCATGGCGGTACGCGCTTCACCGCCATGCAACCATGCGCACCCTCAGCGCCAAGCTTGTCGCCATCGAACTGGCGTTTCTCCTGGTCGCGCTGCTGTCGATCGGCCTCACGCTCTATCTCTCCTGGACGCTCGAAGGCAGCGCCGCGGCCATCAACGACGCGGGCAGCCTGCGCATGCGCGCCTACCACGTCGCCGCACTGATGCGCGACGGCGACCGCGAAACCGCGGCATGGGAAGCCGTGCAGCTCGGCATCGTGCTGGAGCGGCTGCGCGCGGGCGATCCGGTGCGCCCGCTCGCCCTGCCCAATACCGCCGCCGTACGCGAACAGATGGCGCTGCTGGAAACCGCATGGGCCGATTTGCACCCGCGGCTCGTCAGCGAGACGGGCATCTCGCTTGCCGAAGTCGACGGCTTCGTGCTCGTGGTCGACGAACTGGTCAAACGCGTGGAGCGCGCCAACGCCACCTCGACCGAGCTGCTGCGCGCGGCGCAACTGGGCCTGCTCGCGCTGGCGATCACCGGCACGGTCGCGCTGATCTACCTCTCCTTCATGTTCGTCATCCGCCCGATCGCGCGGCTCGCCGAGGGCATCGAACGCATGCGCCGGGGCGAGCTGTCGGTTCGCCTGCCGGTGGAATCGCGCGACGAATTCGGCGCCCTCACACAGGGTTTCAACGACATGGCCGAAGCGCTGCAGGACTCCTACCAGTTGCTGGAAGACCGGGTCGCGGCCAAGACGCGCGACCTGGCGCGGCAGAACCAGCAACTGGCGATGCTCTACGAAATGACCGCGTTCCTCGGCACCGCGCTCACCGTGGACGAGCTCTGCCGCGGTTTCCTGGCGCGCATCGTGCGCACCTTCGAAGCCGCCGGCGGCGCCGTTCGCCTTCGCAATCCGCACGACGGAACCCTGCACATCATCGCCTCCGACGGGGTTTCGAAGCGTTTCGTCGAAGCCGAGCGCTGCATCGCGGACAACGCCTGCGGCTGCGGGCTGGCGATCCAGCGGACGCGGTCGGTCGTGCACGTACTGCACAACGCGAACCCGCGCTTCGAGCTGCCGCACTGCCGCATCGAACAATTCGCCGCCGTCGCGGCGGTACCGGTCGAATTCCGCCAAAACGCCATCGGCGTCTTCAACCTCTTTTTCACCAATCCGCGCGAGCTGGCACCGGAAGAACGGCATCTGCTCGAAACGCTGGGCCAGCACCTCGGCGTGGCGATCGAAAACCTGCGCCTGATCGAGAAGGAGCGCGAAGTGGCGATCTTCGAGGAACGCAACCACCTTGCGCAGCAGCTTCACGATTCCATAGCCCAGTCGCTCGCCTTCCTCAACCTGCAGACGCAGATGCTGAACGATGCGCTCGTCCAGCACGACTCGGTACGGGCCGGCAAGCATCTGGACGAGATCAAGACCGGGGTTCAGGAATGCTATGCCGACGTGCGGGAGCTCCTTACCCACTTCCGCACCCGTGTGGGCGACGAAAGCCTCGACGAGGCGCTGCGCAGTATCGTCGCGCGCTTCGAACGACAGACCGCGATCCCGGCGAAGTTCGTCAGCCGCGGCACCGCCCCTGCCCTGTCTCCCGACCGCGAGCTGCAGTTGATCCATATCGCCCAGGAAGCGCTGTCGAACATCCGCAAGCACGCGAACTGCACCGAGGTCGAAGTAACGCTGGAACGCGGGCCGGTCTACCGCTTGTGCGTACGCGACAACGGCAAGGGCTTCGATCCGCAGACGGTCTGTCAGGACGAACACATCGGCCTGCGGATCATGCAGGAACGCAGCATACGCGCCGGCGGCACGCTCCTCGTGCGTTCCGTGCCCGGCGCCGGCACGGAAATCGAGTTATGCGTGCCGCTTGCCGGACAGCAGGCGGCCTGACGCACGATACGAGGCGAAACCCATGACGAAAACGAATGACGCGGTTCCGGTCCGGGTTCTCATCATCGACGACCACACGCTGATGCGACGCGGGCTCGTCGCGCTGCTTTCGCTCGAGGCGGGATTCGAAGTCTCCGGGGACGCGGCCGATGCTCACGAAGGCATCAAGCTCGCGGAACAGTTGCAACCCGACGTGATCCTGCTCGATCTGCACATGCCCGGCATCAACGGCGTGCAGGCGTTGCCGGCGCTTCGCGAGGCCTCGCCTTCCAGCCGCATTCTGATGCTTACGGTTTCGGAGCACAGCGGCGATCTCATGAGCGCCCTGCGCGCGGGCGCGGACGGCTATCTGTTGAAGAACATCGAGAGCGAAGCCCTGGTCGGCGCGATACGCCGCGCGCTTGCCGGCGAAGCGGCCATTTCCGAACGCATGACACACAAACTCGTCCACGCCTTGCGCGGTGAGCCGCCGAACCCGGCTGCGGATTTGCGTTCCGCGCAAACGCACGCAGTGTTGTCGCCGCGCGAACAGGAGATCGTTCGCCTGATCGCGGCCGGTTCGAGCAACAAGGAGATTGCGCGAGAACTGGGCGTGGCTGAAAGCACGGTCAAGATCCACGTCCAGCACATTCTGCGCAAACTGAATCTGAGCAGCCGTGTACAGGTGGCCGTCTACGCGAGCACGCACGGCTACGCGCCGAAGCGCGCGTAGCGCGCCGCGCGCTCACTTGCCGCTCAGCACCCGCCGGGCTTCGGCCTGCAGCATACGGTAGGAACGCTCCCACTCGCCTGCGCGGGGCGTGCTCCAGGCGATACGCCGCAGTAGCGCCTCCAGCCTTTGCACCCGCGCGAGCACCTGCTCGTGCTCCGCCGCGAATACGAACTCGACTTTCTTGTCCTGGCATATACCGAGGCAGGTCTGCGGCGATTCGATGCGCCCGCAGCCGATGCATTGCCAAGCCTGCACGTACTCCGTCATTGCCGCTCCGACTTCTCGTTGCCGCCAGCATAGCGCGCACAGGACGCCACGGAAACGCACACCAACGTCATGGTCTTGCCCTCGGGCGCATGAGGGCCTGAAAACCGGACCCAGATCAAAATTCCCCGCACCCACCGGGCGGCGGTCGCCGCGGAAAAGGGCATGCGCCTTGCACGCGCTCTGCGTCTTCGTGCGGAGCGCACCATGGTGGAGACCGAGCGTCGAGAAAGCTCCGAGGCTCAGGAAGTCGGCACCCTCCTCGTCCTGCTGGCTGTCATCGCCCCTCTCCTCGCCGTAATGGTCGTCGGCGGATACGGTTTTCTCGTCTGGATGTATCAACTGGTCGCCGGCCCGCCCGGCGGATGAATTCGCCTCCCGCTTTGAAAAGGAGCCAGGCCATGGATGAGGCGCGCAGAACCTTCATCAAGCAGTCGGCGGCGACCGCGGCAGCGGCGGCAGGCGGCCTTCCGCTCCCCCTGTTCGGCCAGAACCTCGTCACCGATCCCGCGCAGACGGAATTGAAATGGTCCAAGGCACCTTGTCGCTTCTGCGGCGTCGGCTGCGGCGTCAACGTGGCGGTGAAGGACAACCGCGTCGTGGCCACGCACGGCGACATGCAGGCGGAAGTCAACCGCGGCATCAACTGCATCAAGGGCTACTTCCTCTCCAAGATCCTGTACGGCGCGGACCGTCTCACGCAGCCGCTGCTGCGCATGAAGAACGGCCGCTACGACAAGAACGGCGAGTTCCAGCCGGTGTCCTGGGACCAGGCCTTCGACGTGATGGCCGAGCAGTTCAAGCGCGTGCTGCGTGAACGCGGCCCGGCCGGAATCGGCATGTTCGGCTCTGGCCAATGGACCATCTGGGAGGGATACGCTGCGCTTAAGCTGATGAAAGGCGGCTTCCGCAGCAACAACATCGATCCCAACGCGCGCCATTGCATGGCCTCGGCGGCCTTCGCCTTCATGCGCACCTTCGGCATGGACGAGCCGATGGGCTGCTACGACGACATCGAGCACGCCGACGCCTTCGTGCTGTGGGGTTCGAACATGGCGGAGATGCATCCCATCCTGTGGACGCGGGTGACGGACCGGCGCCTGTCGGCGCCGAAGACGCAGGTCGCCGTGCTGTCCGTGTTCGAGCACCGCTCCTTCGATCTCGCCGACCTGCCGATCATCTTCCATCCGCAGACCGATCTGGCGATCCTCAACTACATCGCCAACCACATCATCAAGACCGGCCGGGTCACCAAGGATTTCGTCGACAGGCATACGACCTTCATGCGCGGCGCGACGGATATCGGCTACGGGCTGCGGCCGGAGCACAAGCTCCAGGTCTCGGCGAAGAACTATCAGAACCCGACCGATGCGCAGCCCATCAGCTTCGAGGAGTACGCCCGCTTCGTCTCAAAGTACGACGTGGATTACGTCTCGAAGCTCTCAGGGGTGCCCAGGGACCGGCTGCAGCGTCTGGCGGAGCTCTACGCCGATCCGAAGATCAAGGTGATGTCCTTCTGGACCATGGGCTTCAACCAGCACACCCGCGGCGTATGGTGCAACCACCTCGTCTATAACCTGCATCTGCTGACGGGCAAGATCGCCACACCCGGCAACAGCCCCTTCTCGCTCACCGGCCAGCCTTCGGCCTGCGGCACCACGCGCGAAGTCGGCACCTTTTCGCACCGGCTTCCCGCCGACATGGTGGTGACCAACCCCAAGCACCGCGAGATCGCGGAAAGGATCTGGAAGCTGCCGCCCGGCACCATTCCCGCCGAACCGGGCGCGCATGCGGTGCTGCAGAACCGCATGCTCAAGGACGGGCTCATCAACGCCTACTGGGTGCAGGTGAACAACAACATGCAGGCGGCGCCCAACATGATGGAAGAGACGCTGCCCGGCTACCGCAACCCGAAGAACTTCATCGTCGTGTCGGACGCCTATCCGACCGTGACCACGCTCGCGGCCGACTTGGTGCTGCCCACGGCGATGTGGGTGGAGAAGGAAGGCGCTTACGGCAACGCCGAACGGCGCACCCAGTTCTGGCACCAACTGGTCGACGCCCCCGGCGAAGCGCGCTCGGACCTGTGGCAGATCGTCGAGTTTTCCAAGCGCTTCAAGGTCGAGGAAGTCTGGCCCCAGGAGCTCATCGACCGCCAACCCGGGTACCGCGGCGGGACGCTCTACGACGTCCTGTTCCGCAACGGCCAGGTTGACCGCTTCCCGCTCTCGGACCTGGACCCGGAGTACAACAACCACGAAGCCAAGGCCTTCGGCTTCTACATCCAGAAGGGCCTGTTCGAGGAATACGCCTCCTTCGGCCGCGGCCATGGGCACGATCTCGCGCCCTTCGACACCTATCACAAGGTACGCGGCCTGCGCTGGCCCGTGGTGAACGGCCAGGAAACCAAGTGGCGCTACCGGGAAGGCAGCGACCCGTACGTGAAACCCGGTACGGGCTTCCAGTTCTACGGCCGCCCGGACGGCAGGGCGGTGATCTACGCCCTGCCCTACGAACCGGCCGCCGAGTCGCCGGACAAGGAATATCCCTTCTGGCTGTCCACCGGCCGCGTGCTGGAGCATTGGCACTCGGGTTCGATGACCCGGCGCGTGCCCGAGCTCTACCGCGCCTTTCCCAATGCGGTGGTGTACATGCATCCGGACGACGCGCAGGCGCTCGGCGTGCGGCGCGGCAGCGAAGTGCGGGTGGTTTCGCGGCGCGGCGAGATCCGCACGCGCGTGGAGACGCGCGGCCGCAACCGCGTCCCCAGAGGCCTGGTGTTCGTGCCCTGGTTCGACGCGAGCCAGCTCATCAACAAGGTGACGCTCGACGCGACCGATCCGATCTCGCTGCAGACCGATTTCAAGAAGTGCGCGGTCAAGATCGTCAAGGTTTAGGAGGACGCATGAAACCCTGGCGCAACCTCCTGCTGTTCGGCATCGCGTTCTCCGCCGCCGCGCTCGCGCAGCAGCCGCGGCTCGTCGACCCCTTGCGCGGACAGACGCCCCTCGCCGAGGAACCGCGACCGCCCGTGCTGTACAACACGGAAAACAAGGACCTGCGTCGCGAACGCGCCTACACCATGCAGCCGCCCACCATCCCGCACAAGATCGACGGCTACCAGCTCGACAAGCGCGCCAACCGCTGTCTGTTCTGCCACAACCGCGACCGCATCGGCGAGACGCAGGCCATCCCGCTGAGCATCACGCATTACATGGACCGTGACGGCAACGTGCGCGCGGCCATCTCGCCGCGGCGCTACTTCTGCACCACCTGCCACGTCGTCCAGACGGAGGCACGGCCGCTGGTGGACAACGACTTCCTCGATGTCGATACCGTGCTCAAGCGCACCGGCGGTGCCCGCACGCCGGCCGAACGCATCCCTGCACAATGAAGGATTTCCTTGCGCGCTACTGGCGGATCCTGCGCCGTCCGCCCCGCCACCTGAGCTTCGGCGTAATCATCCTCGTTTCCTTCTCGGCGGGGATCATCTTCTGGGGCGCCTTCAATACGGCGCTCGAATTCACCAATACCGAGTCGTTCTGCATCGGCTGTCACGAAATGCGCGACAACGTATACGCGGAACTGCGCGACACCATCCACTTCACCAATCGCAGCGGTGTGCGCGCAAAATGCTCGGACTGCCACGTGCCGCACGACTGGACGCACAAGATCGCGCGCAAGATGCAGGCCTCCAAGGAAGTGTGGGGCAAGATCTTCGGCACCATCGACACGCCGGAAAAATTCCAGAACAAGCGCCTGGAACTGGCGATGCGTGAATGGACGCGGATGAAAGCAAACAACTCGCTCGAATGCCGCAACTGCCACGGCTACGAGTACATGGACTTCACCCGGCAGAGCCCGCGCGCGCAGCGGGCCCATTCGACCTTCCTGGAAACCCGCACCTACACCTGCATCGACTGCCACAAAGGCATCGCCCACCGTCTGCCCGACATGTCGCAGGTGCCGTTGTGGAATCCCAGCATCCCGCCCGAGGTAAGGCCCGGCGCGTCGCGCCCGGAAGCGCCGGAAAAAGAACCGTTGTAGGACGCCTTCCCGCGAACGCTGTACGCCCGGACGGTCCGGGGAAACCCTCCCTTCGCCTGCCAATCCGAATTTGACCGATATCAACAGCGCGCGGGCCATCCCCGGTACATTGCGTCGAAGAGGCCGAAGAGAGGAATCGCCATGGCACTCAGCAACACCGAACGCAAGGCGCTGCTCGCGCGCATCGACGAGGAAATCGCCCGGCTTCGCGAGGAAGTACGGCAAGGCGTGGAAACGAGCCGGAAGACGACCTATGCCCTGGTGGCGGGCGAAGTGCACGATGACGCGGACGACGCCGTGGCCGATCTGCTGACGGACGTCGAAATCGCCGAGGTCAAACGCGACCTGAATGCCATCGAGCAACTGGAAGCGGCACGCCAGCGCCTGATGGGCAGTAAAGCCGGCGAATGCATCGACTGCGGCGTCACTATCGACCTGGCACGGCTGCAAGCCAATCCCGCCGCGTTGCGCTGCCGCGAGTGCCAGGACCAGTACGAGCACACCTACGCCCAAAGCGCCGCCGCGCAGCGCTGAACGCCCGGCACCGGGCACGGCTCAGGCGGTGCAGCGTTCCGCCTTGAGCCGCTTCTCCACGATCGCGATGAGCCGCTTGCGCTCCTCCGCGACGGCGGCGAACAACTCCTGATAGGGACAAGGACCGGGGCAGCTGTTCAGGCGCCGGCACTGTTCCACGGACTGGTCGAGCGCCACCCAGATGTTGCAGGACCGGCAATAATGGAGGGGAGACTGATACATGGGAACCTCCAGCGTCGCATATTCAGTCTAGCCCTTCCGCGCTTTCGGCCTTTGCGACAGGTCAAGTTCGCATCAGGTCGTACCGGGCGAAGAAGCACGTTGTGAAGCGTGATTTCACAACGGTAAAAATCGGTACTCCTACACGGCCGCCGCGTTTGACTACCGCCCAGCCGTTTCCCTCTGAAACGCGGCGCCTCAGCACGAGCGACAGCGTTGACACCAGCGGCCTGCTTGCCCTCATCGACATCGTGCGCAAGGCGGCCGGGCTCCCACCCGCGAATTGAGCGTGCGTTCATAACGTACCCGATCGCACATCCCCGGTGAAAGCCGGTCGCGTCGGCTCGAAGACGCGCCCCGTTCCCCTGAGGCGCCGACCGCAGTTTTCCGCGTCTTCCTGACCGCTTTCCGCGTTCTCCATAGCCTGAAACCGCGTCGCCCCCACAGCGACGCGGCAGGCGTTGCCGCCCGCCCGATCGAATAAACGCCCCATAGTTCTTTCGACGGAGCCCCATCCGTCGCCCGGTCAAAACGCCCTCCTCCTTCCGCTTCGATCGCAATCGCCTACCGGTGAATGTTGCGAATCACTGCCCGAGACCATCATCGCAGCGTGGATTCAGAAGGCGCGAAGGAGGCTCGAGTGGCAACCACGCAGTCCGGCAAGGCGATGGCCGTGCTGATCTCCAGCACGCTGGCTTTCACGGTGTGCTTCGCGGTGTGGATGATGTTCGGCGTCATCGGCATCCCGATCAAGGAAGAGCTGGGTCTCAACGCCACGCAATTCGGCATCCTCACCGCGACACCGGTGCTTACCGGCTCGCTGGTGCGGGTGCCGCTCGGCATGTGGACCGACAAGTACGGCGGCCGCATCGTCTTCTTCCTGCTGATGGTGGTCTGCGTGCCGGCGATCTGGCTTATCCAGTACGCGACCGAGTTCTGGCATTACCTCGTCCTCGGTTTGTTCGTGGGGCTCGCCGGCGGCTCCTTCTCGGTCGGCACCCCCTATGTCGCGCGCTGGTTTCCGCGCCACAGGCAGGGTTTCGCGATGGGCGTGTACGGCGCGGGCAACTCCGGCGCGGCGGTGAACAAATTCGTCGCGCCCGCACTCGTCGTCGCCTTCGGCTGGACGATGGTGCCGCAGGTCTACGCCGTCGCCCTGCTCGCCACGGCGGTGGTGTTCTGGTTCTTCTCCTACAGCGACCCGTCGCACCTGGTCGATTCCAGGATCACCTGGCGCGACCAGATCCGGGCATTGAAGGACCCGCGCGTCTGGAAGTACTGCCAGTACTACTCCATCGTCTTCGGCGGCTACGTGGCGCTGTCGCTGTGGATGGTGCAGTACTACGTCGGCGAATACGGGTTCGACATCCGCGTCGCCGCGCTGCTCGCCGCCTGCTTCTCCCTGCCCGGCGGCGTGCTCCGCGCCATCGGCGGCTGGCTGTCCGACAAGTACGGCGCGCACGCCGTGACGTGGTGGGTGTTGTGGGTGAGCTGGATCTGCCTCTTCCTGCTCTCCTACCCGCAGACGCAATTCACCATTCTCACCATCGACGGTCCCAAGACCTTCGACATCGGCCTCAACCCGTGGGTGTTCACGGTGCTGATGTTCGTCATCGGCGTCGCCTGGGCCTTCGGCAAGGCCTCCGTCTTCAAATACATCTCCGACGAGTTCCCGGACAACATCGGCGTGGTCTCCGGAATCGTCGGCCTGGCCGGCGGGCTGGGCGGTTTCCTGCTGCCTGTGCTGTTCGGCGCCCTGCAGGATCTCACCGGCATCCGTTCCAGCGCCTTCATGCTGATGTACGGCGTGGTGTGGGTGTCCCTCATCTGGATGTACTTCACCGAAGTCCGGCGCACCGACGTGATCGGTCCGCGCACTGCGACGCACTGACCGGAGCGCACGCATGAATACCGAAACCCTTCTCGGACGACGCACGCAGGGCCGCGTGCTCAAGGTCTGGACGCCGGAGGACAAGGAGTTCTGGAAGCGCGAAGGCGAGGCCATCGCGCGCACCAACCTCTGGATCTCCGTGCCGTGCCTGATGCTTGCCTTCATCGTCTGGCAGCTGTGGAGCGTCGTCGCGGTCAACCTGCCTTCCCTTGGCTTCCAGTTCAGCACCAACCAGCTGTTCTGGCTCGCCGCAGCGCCCGCGCTCTCGGGCGCGACGCTGCGGATTTTTTATTCCTTCATGGTCCCCGTGTTCGGGGGCCGTCGCTGGACGGCGATCTCGACCGCCTCGCTGCTGATTCCCACCATCGGCATCGGCATCGCGATCCAGGACACCTCGACCAGCTATCCGACCATGCTGTGCCTCGCGCTGCTGTGCGGGTTCGGCGGCGGCAACTTCTCCTCGTCGATGGCCAACATCAGCTTCTTCTTCCCGAAGGAGCGCAAGGGCTCGGCGCTGGGCCTGAACGCGGGCCTCGGCAACCTCGGCGTCTCGGTCGTGCAGTTCGTGTCGCCGACGATCATCGCTTTCTCCGTGTTCGGGGGCGAACCGCAGACCATCGTCGAGCCGACGGGAAGCATCCGCACCATCTGGGCGCAGAACGCCGCCTTCATCTGGGTGCCGTTCATCGCCCTGTGCTCGGCCGTCGCCTGGTTCAAGATGAACGACATCGCCGACGCCAAGGCCTCGTTCGCCGAACAGTCGGTGATCTTCAGGCGCAAGCACAACTGGCTGATGTGCTGGCTCTACCTCGGCACCTTCGGGTCCTTCATCGGTTATGCGGCGGGTTTTCCGCTCCTCATCCGCAGCCAGTTCCCCGAAGTGCAGGCGCTGCAGTACGCCTGGCTGGGCCCGCTGGTCGGCGCGATCTCCCGCCCCTTCGGCGGCTGGCTGTCCGACAAGCTGGGCGGCGCGCGCGTGACGCTGTGGACCTTCGTGGCGATGGTGCTCGCCGTCGTGGGCGTCCTCTACTTCCTGCCGGATGCCGATACCGGCTACGCGGGCAACTTCGGAGGCTTCCTGACGATGTTCATGGCGTTGTTCGTGCTGACCGGCATCGGCAACGGTTCCACCTTCCGCATGATTCCGGTGATCTTCCTCACCGAGCGCCAGCGCGCGGCACGCGGCAAGGGCCAGGCTGCAATGGAGCAGGCGGTCAAGGACGGCAACAAGGAGGCCGCGGCGGTGCTGGGCTTCTCCGGCGCCATCGGCGCCTACGGCGGCTTCTTCATCCCCAAGAGCTACGGCACCTCGCTCGCGATGACGGGCAGCCCCGACGCGGCGCTGTACGGATTCGTCGTCTTCTACGCGACCTGCATCGCCATCACGTGGTGGTACTACGCGCGCCGCAACGCGCCCATGCCGTGCTGAGCCGCAGAACACTCTGACTGGAGAAACACATGAGCCACTTTCTCGACCGTCTCACCTACTTCAGCCGACCGCGCGAGCCTTTCGCCGACGGACACGGCGTGGTGGTACAGGAAGACCGCCGTTGGGAGGACGGCTATCGCAAACGCTGGCAGCACGACAAGATCGTGCGCTCGACCCACGGCACCAACTGCACCGGCTCCTGCTCGTGGAAGGTGTACGTGAAAGGCGGCATCGTCACCTGGGAGACGCAGCAGACGGACTACCCGCGCACCCGCCCCGACCTGCCCAATCACGAACCGCGCGGCTGTCAGCGCGGCGCCTCCTATTCCTGGTACCTCTACAGCGCCAACCGCGTGAAGTATCCGATGGTGCGCGCACGGCTCCTGCGCCTATGGCGCGAAGCGCGCCGCAGCATGGGGCCGGTGGAAGCCTGGCGCTCCATCGTCACCGATCCGGTCAAGGCGAAGGCCTACAAGTCCGTGCGCGGCATGGGCGGCTTCGTGCGTTCCTCCTGGGAGGAAGTGAACGAGATCATCGCCGCCGCGAACGTCTACACCATCAAGGAATACGGGCCCGACCGCATCATCGGCTTCTCGCCCATCCCGGCGATGTCGATGGTTTCCTACGCCGCCGGCTCGCGTTATCTCTCGCTCATCGGCGGCGTCTGCATGAGCTTCTACGACTGGTACTGCGATCTGCCGCCGTCCAGCCCGCAGGTCTGGGGCGAGCAGACCGACGTGCCGGAATCAGCCGACTGGTACAACTCGACCTTCATCATGGCGTGGGGTTCGAACGTGCCGCAGACCCGCACGCCCGACGCGCACTTCTTCACCGAGGTGCGCTACAAGGGCGCGAAGGTGGTCGCCGTGACGCCGGACTATGCCGAGGTGGCCAAGCTCGCCGACCTGTGGCTGCATCCCAAGCAGGGCACCGACGCGGCGATGGCGATGGCGATGGGCCACGTGATCCTGCGCGAGTTCCACGTCGACCGGCAGGTGCCCTACTTCCAGGACTACTGCCGTCGCTACACCGACATGCCGCTGCTGGTGCGGCTGGTGAAGCGCGGCGACGGTTTCGTCGCGGACCGCTTTCTGCGCGCTTCCGATTTCGCAGACAAGCTGGGCGAGTCCGACAACCCGGAATGGAAAACAGTCGGTATCGACGAGCTGAGCAAGCGTCCCGTCGTGCCGCAGGGCTCGATCGGCTACCGCTGGGGCGAGCAGGGCAAGTGGAACCTGGAGGAGAAGGAAGGCACCGGCGGCCGCGAGGTGCGCCTGAAACTGAGCCTCATCGACGGCGGCGAGGTGGTCGTCGTCGGCTTCCCCTACTTCGGCGGCACGCCTCATCAGCACTTCAAGGCCAACGACCAGGGCGGCAACGTGCTGTATCGCAACGTCCCGGCGACGAAGCTCGATCTGGGCGGTGAAGAGGTCTACGTCGCCACCGTGTTCGATCTCCTGTGCGCGAACTACGGCATCGACCGCGGCCTGGGCGGCGGCAACGTCGCGCGCTCCTACGACGAGAACGTGCCCTACACGCCCAAGTGGCAGGAAGCCATCACCGGCGTGAAGGCCGAGGACGTCATCGCCGTCGCGCGCCAGTTCGCCGACAACGCCGCCAAGACCGAGGGCAAGTCGATGGTCATCATCGGCGCGGCGATGAACCACTGGTACCACTGCGACATGAACTATCGCGCCATCATCAACATGCTGATGATGTGCGGCTGCATCGGCCAGTCGGGCGGCGGCTGGGCGCATTACGTGGGCCAGGAGAAACTGCGGCCGCAGACGGGCTGGACGGCGCTCGCCTTCGCGCTCGACTGGCACCGTCCGCCGCGGCAGATGAACTCCACATCCTTCTTCTACGCCCATACCGACCAGTACCGCTACGAAAAGCTGAGGGTCGGCGAGATCCTCTCCCCCACCGCCGATGCGAAGGAATTCACCGGCAGCCTGATCGACTACAACGTCCGCGCCGAACGCATGGGCTGGCTGCCTTCCGCGCCGCAGCTCGAGACCAACCCGCTCGAAGTATGCAGGCAGGCAGTGGCGGCAGGCATGGACCCGAAGGATTACGCCGTGCGCGCGCTGATGAGCGGCACGCTGAAGCTGTCCTGCGAGGATCCGGACAATCCGCGCAACTTCCCGCGCAACATGTTCGTGTGGCGTTCGAACATCCTCGGCTCCTCCGGCAAGGGACACGAGTACTTCCTCAAGCACCTGCTCGGCACCCAGCACGGCGTGCAGGGCAAGGACCTCGGCCGCGAGGACGAGCGGCCGCAGGAAATCATCTGGCGCGAGCCCGCTCCGGAAGGCAAGCTCGATCTGCTGGTGACGCTGGACTTCCGCATGTCCACCACCTGTCTCTACTCGGACATCGTGCTGCCGACCGCCACGTGGTACGAGAAGAACGACCTCAACACCTCGGACATGCATCCCTTCATCCATCCGCTCTCGCAGGCGGTGGACCCGGCCTGGGAGGCGCGCAGCGACTGGGAGATTTACAAAGGCATCGCCAGGCGCTTCTCCGAAGTGGCGGTCGGCCATCTCGGCAAGGAAAAGGACCTGGTGCTGACGCCGCTTCTCCACGACACGCCGGCCGAGCTTGCGCAGGCGCTCGACGTGCGCGACTGGAAGCGCGGCGAATGCGAGCTCGTCCCCGGCAAGACCGCGCCGCAGATGACGGTGGTCGAACGCGACTACCCCAACACCTACAAGAAATTCACCGCGCTCGGCCCGCTGATGAGCACGCTCGGCAACGGCGGCAAGGGCATCAGCTGGAACACCGAGCGGGAGGTGAAGCACCTGCTCGCCCTCAACCGCCCGGTGAGCGAGGAAGGCATCACCAAAGGCCTGCCGCGCATCGAAACCGACATCGACGCCGCGGAAGTGGTGCTGATGCTCGCGCCCGAAACCAACGGCGAAGTGGCGGTCAAGGCCTGGGAGTCGCTGTCGAAAATCACCGGCCGCGACCATACCCACCTCGCCAAGCCCAAGGAGGAAGAGAAGATCCGCTTCCGCGATCTGCAGGCCCAGCCGCGCAAGATCATCAGCTCGCCGATCTGGTCCGGCCTGGAGTCCGAGCACGTCTGCTACAACGCCGGCTACACCAACGTCCACGAGCTCATTCCCTGGCGCACGCTCACCGGGCGACAGCAGTTCTACCAGGACCACAAGTGGATGCTCGGCTTCGGCGAAGGCCTGTGCCTGTACCGGCCGCCGGTGGACACCAAATCGGTGACGCCGCTGCTCGGCAAGCGCTCCAACGGCAACAAGGAAGTGGTGCTGAACTTCATCACCCCGCACCAGAAGTGGGGCATCCACTCCACCTACAGCGACAACCTGCTGATGCTGACGCTCTCGCGCGGCGGCCCGATCGTCTGGCTGTCGGAAGCGGACGCCAAGGCCGCGGGTATCGTGGACAACGACTGGATCGAGCTCTTCAACCTGAACGGCGCGATCACGGCGCGCGCGGTGGTGAGCCAGCGCGTCAATCCAGGCATGTGCCTCATGTACCACGCCCAGGAAAAGATCGTGAACGTGCCCGGTTCCGAAATCACCCACGCGCGCGGCGGCATCCACAACTCGGTGACGCGCGTGGTGGTAAAACCCACGCACATGATCGGCGGCTACGCCCAGCAGAGCTACGGCTTCAACTACTACGGCACGATCGGCACCAACCGCGACGAGTTCGTGATCGTGCGCAAGATGAACAAGGTCGACTGGCTGGACAAGCCGGCCGCCACGCAGGCCGAGGTGTAACGGAGAGCGTCATGAAGATCAGAGCCCAAATCGCCATGGTCCTGAACCTGGACAAGTGCATCGGCTGCCACACCTGTTCGGTGACCTGCAAAAACGTCTGGACCTCGCGCGAAGGCATGGAATACGCGTGGTTCAACAACGTCGAGACCAAGCCCGGCATCGGCTATCCCAAGGAATGGGAGAACCAGGAGAAGTGGAACGGCGGCTGGGTGCGAAAGCCCAACGGCCGCATCGAGCCCAGGCAGGGCAGCAAGTGGGGCATCCTCGCGCGCATCTTCGCCAACCCCAACCTGCCGGAGATCGACGACTACTACGAGCCCTTCACCTTCGATTACCAGCACCTGCACAACGCGCCGGAGATGAAGGCGGCGCCGGTGGCGCGGCCGCGCTCGCTCATCACCGGGCAGCGCATGGAGAAGATCGAATGGGGGCCGAACTGGGAGGAAATCCTGGGCGGCGAGTTCGCCAAGCGCAGCAAGGACGTGAACTTCGAGAACGTGCAGAAGGAGGTTTACGGCAAGTTCGAGAATACCTTCATGATGTACCTGCCGCGCCTGTGCGAGCACTGCCTCAACCCGGCCTGCGTCGCCTCCTGCCCCTCCGGCTCGATCTACAAGCGCGAGGAGGACGGCATCGTGCTCATCGATCAGGACAAGTGCCGCGGCTGGCGCATGTGCGTCTCGGGCTGCCCGTACAAGAAGATCTATTACAACTGGGCCACGGGCAAGGCCGAGAAGTGCATCTTCTGCTACCCGCGCATCGAATCCGGGCAGCCGACCGTCTGCTCCGAGACCTGCGTCGGCCGCATCCGCTATCTGGGCGTGCTGCTCTACGACGCCGACCGCATCGAAGAGGCGGCCAGCGTGCAGGACCCGAGAGAGCTCTATCGCGCGCAGCTCTCGATCTTTCTCGACCCCCATTCCAGGGCGATCCAGGAACGCGCCCGCCAAGACGGCGTGCCGGACGCGTGGATCGCCGCCGCGCAGGCCTCACCCGTCTACAAGATGGCGATGGAGTGGAAGGTCGCGCTGCCCCTACATCCGGAATACCGCACTTTGCCGATGGTGTGGTACGTGCCGCCGCTCTCCCCCATCACCGCTGCAGCGAACGCGGGCGAGATCGGCATGTTCGGCCAGCTTCCCGACGTGCGCTCCTTGCGCATTCCCCTCAAGTACCTCGCCAACCTGCTCACCGCGGGCGACGAGAAGCCGGTGGTCGACGCGCTCGAACGCATGCTCGCCATGCGTGCCTTCATGCGCGAGCGCCACGTCGAAAAACGCGAGAACACCGAAGTGCTGAAACAGGTGGGCTTCACCGTGCAACAGGTCGAGGAGATGTACCGTTACATGGCGATCGCCAACTACGAGGACCGCTTCGTGGTGCCCTCCACGCACCGCGAGTACGCGGAAGACGCCTTCGACCTGCGCGGCGCCTGCGGCTTCTCCTTCGGCAACGGCTGCTCGGACGGAGTCAGCGAACCGGGCCTGTTCGGCGGCAGGAAGCGCAAGACCATTCCCATCAAACAAGCGGTCTAGGAGGCGAGCATGCGCATCCTCAAAGCCCTCTCCGCCGTACTCTCCTATCCCACCGAGGAACTGGTGGCGGCTCTGCCGGAGATCAACGAGGTGCTGGCACGCGAAGCGCGCCTTCCCGAGCTCGTGCGCGTGCGGCTGATCGCGTTGACGGGCGAGTTGCTTACCAGCGATCTACTCGACATCCAGGAGCGCTACGTCGGTCTGTTCGACCGCGGCCGCGCCACCGCCCTGCATCTGTTCGAACACGTACACGGCGAGTCGCGCGATCGCGGCCAGGCGATGGTCGATCTCAAGGAGCTCTACGCCCGCGCGGGCTTCGAGCTCACGGCGCGCGAGCTGCCCGACTACCTGCCGGCGATGCTGGAATTCCTCAGCCATCGTCCCTACGAGGAAGCGCAGGAGCTGCTCGGCGATTGCGCGCACATCCTGCGCGCAATCGGCGAACGCCTGCAGGCGAGCGGCAGCCGCTACGCCGCGGTGTTCGCCGCGCTGCTCGCATTCATCGGCGCGGAAGGCCTGAACCCCGACGCGCGCCCGCAACCGCAACCCGAACAATCGCTCGACGAGGAATGGGCCGAAGCGCCCGCTTTCGCCGGTGCGGCCTGCACCGCCGGCCGGACACCCGCGCAGTCGGTGATCCGTCTCGTCAAGCGCACCGCATGAGGAAAAGAGACCATGACTTACCTCGACCAATTCCTGTTCGGCTACTACCCCTACATCTGCCTGGCGGTGTTCCTCGTCGGCAGTCTGCTGCGCTTCGACCGCGAGCAGTACACCTGGAAGAGCGATTCCTCGCAACTGCTGCGCCGCGGTCAGTTGCGGCTCGGTTCGAACCTGTTCCACATCGGCGTGCTGTTCCTGTTCTTCGGTCATTTCTTCGGCATGCTCACGCCGCACTTCCTCTACGAGCATTTCATCAGCGCCGGTACCAAGCAGCTGGTGGCGATGGTTTCCGGCGGCATCGCCGGCGCGCTCGCTTTCGTCGGGCTCACGCTGCTCCTGCACCGGCGCCTCAGCGATCCGCGCATCCGCGCGACCAGCAAGCCGAGCGACATCCTGATCGCCGTGCTGCTGTGGCTGCAGCTCGCGCTCGGTCTGGCGACGCTGCCCCTGTCCGCGCTGCATCTGGACGGCAGCGTGATGATGCAGCTCGCCGAATGGGCGCAGCGCATCGTGACCTTCCGCGCCGGCGCGGCGGAACTGGTGGCCGACACCTCCTGGGTGTTCAAGGCGCACATGTTCCTCGGCATGACGATCTTCCTCGTCTTCCCCTTCACGCGCCTTGTACACGTGTGGAGCGGCTTCGCGGCGGTCACCTACGCCTTCCGCGCGCCGCAGCTCGTGCGCACCAAACGGCGCGTCGGCCCCATGCGGCCCCACCCTGCCGCCCCGGCCACGGCACCCGTGACCGCTCCCGCGCAGGCCGTGCAGCCGGCGATAGCGAAACTGGAAGAGGCGAAGGTCCGGTCATGAAGGGGAACGTATCCCGAGCGGCCTCCGCCGGAAGGAACCGGCACATGGCTTCCGTCAACGGCGTTCCGGTCCACGGCGACAGCCCGGCCGAGCTGCGTCTTGCAGCGGTACGCGAGCTTCTGCTCCAGCGTGCGGCGCAGATGCAGCTCCTGAAGGACGACACCGATATCGACGAGGCGATCGAACGCCTGCTCGATCTGGAGGCGCGCACGCCCGAGCCCACCGAGGCGGAATGCCGGCGCTACTACGACACGCACCGCGACGACTTTCGCAGCGGCGATCTGGTCGCGGCGCGGCACATCCTGTTCGCCCTCACGCCCGGCACGCCGGTCGAGGCGTTGCGCCGCAAGGCAGAGGAGACGCTGGCGGAAGTGCGCGCGAATCCTGAACGCTTCGAGGTCCTCGCCCAGCAGCTCTCCAACTGCCCCTCCGGACAGCAGGGCGGCAACCTCGGCCAGGTGACGCGCGGCGAATGCGTACCGGAGTTCGATCACGCGCTGTTCGAGAGCAATTACACCGGCCTGCTGCCGCGCCTGGTCAACACGCGCTACGGCTTCCACATCGTCGCCGTCGACCGACGCATCGCCGGACGGCAACTGCCCTTCCCGGCGGTGAAAGCACGGATCGCGGAGCGGCTCGCCCTGCAGGTGCGCGCAAAGGCGCTGGCGCAGTACGTGCGCATCCTCGCCGGGCAGGCGCAGATCGAAGGGGTCGATCTCGAAGGCGCGGAAACGCCGCTGGTGCAATGAGCGCGGCCGACGCACGGCTCTCCGCTCCCGGCTGACCCATGCCCGACGATCTGCTGAAACGCCTGCGCCGCTTCGAGAAGCGTTACTTTCCCCAGTTCAGGCGCGAGTTCCGCGCCCTGGTCGATCGGGGCCAGCGCCCGACCACGCTGTTCATCGGCTGTTCCGATTCGCGGCTCGTGCCGCATCTGCTCACCGCGAGCGGACCGGGCGAGCTGTTCGTGGTGCGCAACGTCGGCAGTTTCGTGCCGCCTTTCGACGCCTCGCACGGCTATCACGGCACCTGCGCCGCGATCGAGTTCGCGGTGCTGCACCTCGACGTGCGCGACATCGTGGTGTGCGGCCACAGCCATTGCGGCGCGATCCGCGCCCTGTACGCCGATCCGCATCCGGAGGCGGTGCACATGCGCGAATGGCTGGAACTGGGCCGGGACGCCGTCATGCCCGTCCAGGCGACGGAAGAAGCGCTGCGCCGCACCGAACAGCGCTCCATCGTGCTGCAGTTGGAACGGTTGATGGGCTATCCGATGGTGGCCTCGCGCGTGCGCAAGGGGCAGATCTATCTGCACGGTTGGCACTACCTCATCGAAGAAGGCCGCGTCGATGTGCTGGATGTGGAAAGCGGCCGCTTCATGCCTGCCGGCGCGGCGCGCGGCGAAGTCGCGCGCGACGTCATCGATCTGCTGCAGTGACCTCAGCTCATGGGATTGGGCGCCGCGGCAGGCTCGCCGGGCAGCGGCACGAATTCGTCGCGATCGAGATCGGGCAGCTTCATGCGGCCGGTCCGCCAATCGGCCTTCGCCTGCTCGATGCGCTCCTTGGAAGAGGAAACGAAGTTCCACTCGATGTGACGCGGACCGACCGGCTCGCCGCCCAGCAGCATGAGATGCGACGGCAGCAGCGCGACCATGCGCACCGCCGCCTTGGGCCGGAACACGGCCATCTGGCCTGAAGCCAAACGATCAGCGCCGATTTCGACGGTGCACGCCGACGCATGCGGTTGCAGGATATGTGCCTTGGCATCGCGGCGATCGCCGCGTCACGCCCGATCAGAACCGCCAGCGCAGATTCACACTCGCCGTGTGCTCCTTGTTCCCTTCGCCGTATTGGCCGGTGTAGGAAAGGCTCGCGGTGGCATTGCGCGACAGCGCGACATCGCCGCGCAGTTCCACCAGCGCGGCATTGCGCGCGATGGACGTCCCCGCAACCGTGAACGACTGACCACCGTCGAAGGCGAACGTCGTCCGCGGCGCGACATCGCCTTCCGCATGACGCCACCCCAGGGTGCCGTGCAGCCGCGCTTTGCGCGCGCCCCATCGTGCTTCGACGCTTGCACGCAAGCCCAACGTGCTCGTCACCGTGTCGTTGCGCGCACGTTTTGCGCTAAGCACCGCCGAACCGCCCGATTCGCTGAAGCTGTCCGTGCGCAGTTCGGACCACGCCAGACCGACGAACGGCTCGATAGTGTACCCATTGCCGACCGGCAAGGCATAACCGATTTCGGTGAAGAACTGCAGCGTCTTCGCGTCGTAGTCGGCTTTGAGATGCTGGTTCAAACCGCCGACCGACACGTCGCGCTCGCTGTCGATGCCGTGCCAGGTGTGCGTCGCACCCAGCAGCACGTTGAGTTTGCCCTGCCCCTGCTCGAAACCTTTGCCCGCGTACGCCGCCAGACTGTAGCTGTCCACATCCGCTTTGGAACGGCGCGCATCGACCTTGATGCGGCTGTCCGCGTAACCGAAGGCGCCGCCGATGCGCCAGCCGTTGCCGATCGCATGATCGCCGCCGAGGAAGATGCCGCCGGTATTGTGTTCGACGCTCGCGGCGTTGCCGTCGTCGTCCAGTCGTTGCCAGTTGCCCAGCACTTCGACCCACATCGGTTGCGCCGCCGATTGCGGCAATGCCGAAGGGGGAACCGATGCACCGCTATCGGCCTGTGCGATCGGCGCGCCGGGCAGCATGCCCGCGCTGAGATTGGCGCGCAGATGACGCAGCGGCAACGTTCGCGCAGCACTCCCGACGCCGAACAACGCGGACGTGGTGCTTCCGTGCACTTCACCGGACAAGGCATTGAAAGCTTGTGCTGCCTCCTCGGCCGTAAGTCCTGCCACCGCCATATAGAGCGGATTGGTCAGCGGAAGACTTTCCAAACCGCCTGCCACTGCCCGCTGGTTTCTGCTCTGCGCGACGCTGGCGAAAGCGATGTCGTTGCGCGTGAGCGTCAGACGTACATCGTTGAGGCCGTATTCGAGTGCCGGATCGAGGAAGGCGTAATTCGATGTCACCGGACCGAAGGTGCCGCTCAAACCGCCGTCGGCCGTGAGGATGGTGTACGAGCTGAACGGCTTGTACGTGCCGTTCTCGCCGATGTGCACCACCGAACCGGCCAGATACGCGGTGCCTGTGACATGCACGAGATCGCTGGTCGTGCCGGTCGGGTCGACTTCCACTTCGTAGACCGAGTTCGCGTCGAGCGTGAGATTGCCGGTCACGGTCAGCGCATCGATGCGGTTGCCCGCGCCAAGTGTGCCGCCCGCGGCCACGGTTGTCGCGCCGACGGTGCCCGTACCGCCCAGCGCGCCGCCGTTGTTGACGTACACCGCGCCGCTCACACTGCCGTCCACCGCGAGGACGCCGGCATTGACGTTCGTCGTGCCGCTGTACGTATTGTTGCCCGTGAACGTCAGCGTGCCTGCGCCTTCTTTGATGACCGACCCGGCGCTGGCGATCACGCCGCCGTACGTGAGATCGTCCGAACGATCGAAGATCAGCGTACCGTTGTTCGCAACGTTGTTGGAAATCGACCCGGTCGTGCCGCCGTTGCCCACACGCAGCGTACCGCTCAGGTTGATGAGGTTCGCGACATGACCCGTCAACGTCAACGTGTTGGCTCCGGCCTTCCAGAAGATGCCGGAACCTGAAACATTGCCCGTGAGCGTATAGGCATCGGAACGGTTGATCTGCAGATAACCGTTGTTGACGATGTCGCCGCTGATGGAACCGGCGGTGCCGCCATTGCCGATATTCACGAGCCCGTTCTGGATCGTCGTGCCACCGGTATGCGTGAGATTGCCCGTCACAGTCAGCGTACCGCCTCCGCTTTGCGTCAGCGTACCGCTGCCGGACATGTCACCGCCATAGGTGTACACGTTGGAACGATTGAATACGAGCGCACCGTTGTTGACGATGTCGCCGGAGATCGAACCCGTCGTGCCGCCGTTACCGATCTGCAGCGCGCCGGTATTGATGGCGGTGCCGCCGCTGTGCGTAAGGTCGTTCGTGATCGTCAGCGTTCCTGCACCATCCTTCGCCAGCGTGCCGGTACCCGAGACCGCGCCCGTGTGTCGTCGGAACGGTCGAACACGAGCGCGCCGTCGTTGACAATCGTGCCGCCGAGCGCGCCGGTCGTCCCGCCGTCGCCGATGCGCAGCGTACCCTCCACAGTGGTGGTGCCCGCGAATGCGCTGCTGTCCCCGGTCAACGTCAATGTGTCCGGCCCGATCTGCGCGAACGTGCCGGATCCTGAGATCACACCGCCATACGTGCTGTCCGGCAGCGAGGAATCGTATTCGACGCTCGCGCCCGCGGAGATGGCGACATCGCCTTGCAAGCTGTCCGCGTCGGCTTTCAGCGTGCCGGTCTCCACCTGCCAGTCTTGCGAGCCGCTGCCGGTCAGCGTCCAGGTCCCGCTTTCGATTTTGCGGAAGATGTCGAAGCCGCGATATTGAGCAGCCGCTCCGATGTTCGACACATCGAAAGTGCCGTCGGAGGTACCGCCCAGAACCAGCTGGTTGGAGCCGCCGTGCGCGACGACATTACCGGTGAATGAGTAGCCGTTTTCCAGAATGAGCGTGGCATTGCCGTTCGCGAAGGTGACGGCATTTGCGCGCGTCAAACCGTCTGCGCTGAGGCCGCCGCTGATCGAACCGGCGTTGCGAAGGCTGCCGCTCGTCACATAAACGCCTTCACCGCCGTTGCCTTGCTGTGCAAAGGTCTGGGCGATCGGCGGCGCCGACGCGGCGTCGTTGCCGCCGAAGCCGCCATTGCCGCCTGTGATGGTTCCGGTGTTGTACATCGACCCGTTCAGCAGCACGCCGTAACCGCCGCTGCCG
>Ga0207747_1000094_pt1 | contig 99565 bp, 77 predicted proteins | sample HigsolmetaGSP11D_FD_184839 | JGI IMG/M metagenome (GOLD analysis project Ga0207747, IMG submission 184839) | High solid enriched microbial communities from the Joint BioEnergy Institute, USA - SP1-1-D (SPAdes) | ecosystem: Engineered > Bioreactor > SSF (Solid state fermentation) > Aerobic >...
AACGGCCGAACTTGAAGGGACTGGTAGCAGCGCTTACTTAAACTCAATATTTTTAGGTACAAAGAATCAAAGTCATGACATGTCATACAAGGTAAATCACATAGCGCCCAGAACAGAAAGCAATGTTGATGTAAAAGGTGCCTTGAAGGATACGTCGAAGGCTGTATTTAGAGGAAACTTAGATATGAAGCGAGGCGCTAAAAAGGCAAAGGGAAATGAAAGCGAAGTAGTTCTTTTGCTTGATAAGACAGTTAGATCTGATGCTATACCTGCTCTTTGGTGTTCTGAGGACGATGTCCAAGCAAACCATTCTGCCAGCGCAGGACAAATCGACGAAAATAAGCTTTACTACATGATGTCAAGAGGTTTAAGCATTGACGAAGCAAAACTTTTAATGGTTGAGGCAAGTTTTAATCCTGTTATTGACACACTGCCAAGTGATACTATGAGGGAATCTATTAGAGACTACATTGGAAGGAGGATTTCGGGCTGATGCTTGATATTTTAAAGATAAAAGACGATTTTCCTATTTTAAAGTCATCTCCACATGGGAAAAAGCTCATCTATTTTGATAATGCGGCAACGACTCAAAAGCCAACGCAGGTTGTAGAGGCTGTTGCTGACTACTATAAAAAGTACAATGCCAATGTGTACAGAAGCCCTCACTATTTAAGCACTTTGTCGACAGAAAGCTATGAAGAAGCCAGAGAATCCGTAAAAAGGTTTATAAATGCGAAAACATCTGAGTCAATAGTTTTTACTCGCAATGCTACAGAGTCCATAAACTTCATTGCCTACACATGGGGGCTTAAACATATTGGCGAAGGAGATGTGATAGTATTAACGATAGCTGAGCATCACAGCAACATCCTTCCATGGCAGATGGTTGCGGAGAAAAAAGGTGCAAAGCTTAAGTATGTCCACCTTGATGAAGATTCTAGGCTTGACTTAAATGAGTTTAAAAGGACTATCTCAGAAGGGCATGTGAAATTAGTTGCAGTACAGCACGCATCGAATGTATTAGGCATAATAAATCCAGTTGATGAAATCATAGATTTGTCTCATAGAAACGGTGCAAAAGTCTTAATAGATGGTGCACAAAGCATACCGAATATGAAGATAGATGTAGAGAAGCTTGGATGCGATTTTTACGCATTTTCCGGTCATAAAATGTTAGGACCTATGGGAATAGGTGTGCTGTATATAAAAGAAGATCTGCTGGATGACGTTCCTCCATTTTTAAGTGGAGGAGAAATGATAGATGAGGTTTTTGAGGACCATTCTACATTTGCACCATCACCTCTTAAATTTGAGGCAGGGACCCCAAACGTAGAAGGCGCATATGGCCTTATAAAGGCGATTGAGTATATTGAGGGTATAGGGCTTGACAATATTTTAAAGCATGAGCAAGAGCTTACAGAATACGCACTAAGCAAATTAGTTGAGATAGACTATGTGAAACTGTACGGACCGAAAAATGCTGAAAATAGGACGGGCATAATATCTTTTAACGTTTTAAATGTCCATCCACATGACGTTGCCACGATACTTGACCAGGATGGCATAGCAGTAAGAAGCGGTCATCACTGTTGTCAGCCTCTCATGAGGTATTTAGGTGTTCCAGCTACAGTGAGGGCAAGCTTTTACATCTACAACGACAAAAGCGAAGTCGATGCATTTGTGGATGGATTAAAAGATGTTAGGAAGTGGTTTAGATGAGCGATTTAAATCAGCTTTACTCAGAGATAATAATGGAACACTATGAAAACTCACCAAATAGAAGAGAGCTGGAAAACCCTACGATAAAAGAGAGAGGCCACAATCCCCTCTGTGGTGATGACATAACGCTGGAGCTAAAGATGAATGGCGATGTGATAGAAGACGCTTCATTTGTGGGACATGGCTGCGCCATAAGCCAAGCTTCTACATCTATGATGTGCGATCTAATTAAAGGGAAAAATAAAAAAGAAGCCTTAAAATTGGTTGAGAAGTTTATCGATATGATTCACAAAAAAGATGTGGACCTTGACGAACTAGGAGATGCACAAATCTTGCAAGGTGTATCTGACTTTCCAGCCAGAGTGAAGTGTGCGCTACTGGCGTGGAAGACGCTAGAGAAGATTATATAGAATGTATTGCGCTTTAACAATTTGTTAAGGCGTTTTTTTATTGTTAATCTTTTTAGGATAAAGGACTTTAGTTTTTTTATTTTTTCGTTTTAGTTTACAAATACTAAAGTTTTTTCTGAAAGTTTTTAAAATTATTTATAAAAGTTTAGAAGGAAAATGTAGGATTTTGTAGAATATATTACTTAAAGAGATTTAAAAATTTTTTATTTAAGGACATATTATGGAAGTACCGTGTGTTAATATAAAGTTATGGGGGCATGAAAATGAGAGTAATGATGGAGTTTATAGGCAACAAAAATTTGCATCTTCCAATACAATATAACCACATAGTACAAGGATTCATATACAACAATATGACAGATGGAGACTTTAGTGCATTTATGCACGATGAAGGATTCAAACATGGCAAAAGGCAATTCAAATTATTTACATATTCTAGGTTAGAAGGAGAGTTTAGGCTTCTAAAAAGAGATGAGAAGATATTAATAAAACCACCATTTAGGCTTACGATATCTTCTCCTATCGATGAATTCATATTTGATATCTCTCAAAATATGTTTAAGAAGGATTTCTGCACTTTTAATAATCAAACATTTCAATTAGGTTCTATAAATATAGAAAATCCTCCTGTATTTAGAGATAGGGCTAGGATAAAGTTTTTATCGCCTGTAGTAATGTATTCTACTATTGAGGATAAGGGTATAAAGTACACATACTACTACTCGCCGTGGGATGATAACTTTTCAGATCTCTTACTTAATAATCTTATCAAGAAATATGAAGTTATATACGGAGAATCTGTTAGAGATCCATATTTCAAACTTTATCCAATAGGCGGAGAAAATATGAAGTACCAAAAAGTTATGAAGTACAAAAACACAGTCATAAAGGGCTGGATGGGGATTTATGATGTTGAATGCAACCCTGATCTTTTGAAGGTTGCATACTACTCAGGCCTTGGAGCTAAAAACTCGCAAGGGTTTGGCTGCTTCGAAATATTGTAGAAAGAGGTGCAGATAATGCTGGATGCTGTAAAAGAAGTAGGAGAGATGGCTATAAAGGCAGCGAACAAAAGTCTTTTAGATGTTTTAATAGAAGATCCTAATCAAAATGGAGCATACAAAAACATCATAGCAATAAATTTTATGATTGATGGAAATGATGTAACATTTAGAGATGTTACAATTGAACAGACAGACAGTTCAAAGGTAGCGAGGTATCTTTATTCCAGCTCTGGCGGAAATGGACCTGGGTACATGCCGGTTGCAAAGATAACAGAACCTGAAAAGACATTTAATGGGAAGATATTAAGCTGGTTTAAGATCTTAAGCAAAAAAGGCTTAAAAATTGACAACGATGAGAAGAAATTTTTAGAAAATCTCAATAAGTCGCTTCAAGAAAATAAAGATAGGATACTAGATGACATTATAAAGTTTAGAGGGGAATTCCCTAAAAAAGAAGGCCTTGTGCTGATGATTAAATTCATAGAGAACAATGTGAACAAGTACATTGGCGATATTCCTGTATTTAGAAAACTCCTTATCGATTCTGACAATGATAAGTACAATAAGTTGTCTGCCACGGATAAAGTGTGTTCCATATGTGGGGAGAAAAAGGACTTAGTCTTTGGAAAGGTTGATACATATGCATTTTACACCATTGACAAAATTGGATATATAGTAGGCGGCTTTGACGAGAAAAAGTCATGGCGCAATTTCCCGGTATGTCCTGACTGCAGGCTTAAACTTGAGGAAGGGAAAAAGTATATAGAAAACAATTTGACGTTTAGATTTTATGGACTTAGATATCAATTAATACCAAAATTTTTGATAGGTGAAGATTTCATAAGAGAAGATATCATCAACATATTTAAGGATACGACTAAGCTTGTAACATTAAAAGACAGCACAGCGAAGAGAGTCATTGGCGATGAAGATGATATAACGTACTTTTTAAAAGATGCTGACGATTCCCTGTCTTTAAATTATCTTTTTATACAAAAACAAAATTCAGCTGAGAGAATTTTGTTACTGATAGAAGATGTATTTCCATCCCATTTAAGAGAGATATTCAGCGCTAAAGACTCTGTTGAAAAGATGTTTGGAGATAACTTTACATTCAGGAATATACGAAACTTTTTATCAAAGTCAGATATAAATAAGAGAGACAGCGACCTTGACGGATACTTTTTGGACATAACAGATAGAATCTTTAGAGGAAGAAAAGTTGATCTAAATCTACTTTTAAAATTTATCATGAAGCGGGTGAGAGATGAATTTATTCAAGACCGTTATTATGCAAGTGCTACAAAGGACGGGATTATGGCAGTAACATTTTTAGAAAAATTAGGTTTAATAGAGATGGAGGTTCATGAAATGGAAGAAAGACAATTATCAGATTTCTTCAAGAAGTACGACAAAAACTTTGAGACACCGCTTAAAAGAGGGCTTGTACTATTAGGTGCCCTTACAGAGTTGCTTTTGAGAAAGCAGTATAAGGACAGAGGGGCTAAGCCTTTCATGAAAAATTTAAAAAGCCTTAAGATGGATGAAAAGGACATAAAAGGACTTCTTCCAAAAGTACAAAATAAACTTGAAGAGTACGACTCATTTGACAAAGGTAAAAGGCTACTGGCAAAAGAGGTATCAAATTATCTTCTTTTAGCGGGAGATAATTGGCACATGCCAGTAGATGAAATAAACTTCTATTTTGCCTGCGGCATAAATCTCACAGATGAGATAGCGGCTATAATTTATAATAAAGAGGGGGAATTACAATGAATAGCACAATAAAAAATCGCTCAGAGATACTTTTCCTTTATGATGTAAGTTTTGCAAATCCAAATGGAGATCCTGTAGATGAAAACAAGCCTAGGATCGACGAAGAGACAGGTATAAACATCGTTACAGATGTTAGACTTAAAAGGACTATAAGAGATTATTTGGCAGAATACAAAGGAAAAGATGTCTTCATACTGGAGACAAGGGATGAAAGTGGTAAACTGCGCACAAAGGATGACAGGATAAGCGACTTTGGATCTAATGAAGACATCATAAATAGATGCATAGATGTAAGACTGTTTGGTGCTACAACGGCAGTAAAAGATAAAACCATGACTTTGACAGGGCCTGTTCAGTTTGGATACGGAAGGTCACTTCACAAGGTTAATATGACGTATATAAAAGGTACAACTGTAATGCCATCGCAAAGCGGTAACAATCAGGGCACATTTACAGAGAAATATATACTTCCATATTCACTTATATCATTTTATGGAATTGTAAATGAAAATGCAGCAAAAAATCAAAATATACCACTTACAGATGAAGACATAGACTTGATGCTGGAAGCAATGTGGAATGGCACCAAAAACCTCATGTCAAATTCAAAGATGGGCCATATGCCGAGATTTTTGCTTCAAGTAGTTATGAAAGAAAAAAACTACCAGATAGGTGAGTTAAATAAAAGGATAAAATTTGTTCACGATGTAGAAGATGAGGAATTGAGGGACATTAAAGATGGCAAGATTGAAATAAAAGAATTAGTCGAAAGCCTAAATGCAAACAAAGACAAGATAAGCGCAGTAAGGTATGTGGCCGATGAAAGGGCAGTTTTCTCTTTAAATGGTGAAGTTTGTGATATCGACAATGTGCTAAAAGGCTTCTACGCCGAGAAATTAAGCTTTTAAATAACATTAGTGATATGTAGGAAGTCTCAGGACATATTATATGGACAGAGTTCTTGAGAAAGGAATGTTTTTAAGATGAAATCATTGATATTCGATATATATGGCGATTTTGGACATTTTAAGAAGTATTATACCACATCGTCACCGCTTACATTTTCATTTCCGCCACCTCCTACAATCAAAGGGATGCTAGGGGCAATAGGTGGCATAAGCAAAACAGAATATTTAAAGACTTTTAGATCTGATAAGTGCAAAATCGCTGTTAGAATTCTAAGACCAGTAAAAAAGATAAGGATGGGTCTTAACCTTATAAATACAAAGGACAATTTTTGGATTCCGTTTAAAAAGAAGAATCACGAGGCACGTACACAGGTGAAGATGGAGCTTTTAAAAGATCCTATGTACAGGATATACTTCTCTCATGACGATGACGAACTTTTTAATGACATTGTTGAAAAAGTGAGAAACCATCACAATGTTTACACATTATCTTTAGGCTTAAGCGAAATGATAGCAGATTACAGATTTGTTGACGTCAAAGATGCTTTTGAGACGGGAGATGTTGAGACTGAGATATCATCAGTGTTGCCATATAAGTACATTTTAGACAATAAAATAGTTTTTGAAGACGGAAAGAAATATTTTAAAGAAAAGATACCTTTTGATATGGACGAAGATAGAGTCGTGCTAGACTATTCAGATGTGGTCTATGAGGCAAATGGCAAAAGCATTAGGTCATACGTATCAAAAAGTTGGGTGATCGATGATGAATACGTCATGTTTTTCTAGCCTTTATTCTCATCCTAATAAGTATTTAGAAGACCATCTATCAGGCAGTGCACATTTGATAGAGAAGTTTTCGGATGAGAGCAGTACTTATCTCTTAGACGATAAATTAATATCAAGACTTACCAAAGTCATAGCTTTATGCCATGACCTTGGTAAGTCGACACGCTATTTTCAAGATTATTTGTTTGCTGATGACAGTAAAAAGAAGGACATGAAATCAATGAAAGAAACTCACCATTCGCTGATATCGGCGGTGATAGCTTTTTTCGTCATAAAAGAAGAAATAAATAAATATGCCGCTTATAATGATATTAAAACATTGTTGCCATTTATTGCATATATAGTTGTTAAAAAACATCATGGAAATCTCAATGATGTTGTAACTGAAGCGTCTTTAGACGATAGCGACATTGATACGATGAAGTCCCAGCTTCAGAGCATAGATGAAGAAAGGTTCAGCATTTTAAGTGATAATTTGGTAAAAGCAGGTCTTGATGTCAAACTAGATAAAAACACTATTAATTACTACATAGAAAACATAAAAAACGAATTGAGAAACGTTAAAAGATATATTAGGAGAATCAATGAAAAAAACGATTTATCTTATTACATACTTATAAATTACATATTTTCACTACTTATCGATTCGGATAAAAGCGAAGTCGTAATTGGTAGAAACTTTTCGCGGTCTTATGTAGAATTACCATCAGATTTAGTTGATAAGTATAAATCGCAAATGTCGTACAAAGAAAACAAAATTAATTCTTTAAGGGAAGATGCGTATAGAGAAGTAAATAGCAGTGAAATAAATTTTGACGATAGAATTTTATCAATAAATTTGCCGACTGGACTTGGAAAGACATTGGCGTCGATATCATTTGCTTTAAGATTGAGAGAAAAACTTTATAAGACTTTTAACAAAAATTACAGGATAATATATTCACTACCATTTTTAAGCATAATAGAACAGAACTTTCAAGAATTTGAAAAGATATTAAAGGGAAATAACATAAATACCAGCACGAATGTACTGCTTAAACATCACCATCTTTCTGAGATGAAGTATACAGACGATGATACCGAATTTGACACAGACAGCTCAAAGATTATGATTGAGGGCTGGAACTCGGAAATCATAGTGACTACATTTATTCAGCTTTTTCATACACTTTTATCTAATAAAAACAAATCATTGAGGAAGTTTCATAGAATTGCCAATTCTATAATCATACTTGATGAAATACAGTCAATACCATTTTACTACTGGAAACTTGTAAAAGAGATATTGCAGGCTGTTGCATTTAAATTGAATTCATACGTGATATTTGTAACAGCTACACAGCCAATGATATTTGGAAATGACGAGATAAGGCAGCTTACTGACAAAAGAAAATATTTTAACCAAATGGACAGAGTCGTAATAAAACCAGTTTTAGATAGGAATATTCATCTAAGTGAACTTGTGGATATATTTGATTTAAAGGACGGGAGAAGTTATTTATTCATATTGAATACAATTGCATCTGCAAAACAATTCTATGAATTATTAAAACAAAAATTGCCAGATGAAGAAATAGTATACATGTCTACACACATCGTTCCATTTGAAAGGCTTGAAAGAATAGAATTGATAAAGAGTAAAAAGGTCAAATACGCAGTTACAACACAGCTGGTAGAAGCAGGTGTTGATATTGATTTTGATGTGGTGGTTAGAGATATAGCTCCGCTTGACTCAATAAATCAATCAGCCGGAAGATGCAATAGGAATTGGCAAAGATCAGGGGAAGTATATGTAGTATCATTAGTTGATGAAAATGGTAAAAAATATTCTTCTAGAATCTATGATAAAGTGATGATTAACATCACTGAAAAAATACTGTCCCAATATGGTGAAATATGTGAGAAAGATTTTTTAAATATAATAGATCGCTATTATACTGCTATATCAGAGAATCTTTCATCAGATGCAGCAATTGATATTTTAAATGCGGTATACAAATTAAAATATGATAGTGATGACGGTACACCCAGCATAAGCAAATTTAAGCTTACAGATGACGGATATTACAAAGTTGATGCATATATAGAATATAATGATGAGGCAATTGAACTATGGCAAAGATATTTAGAACTTAAAAATGTAAAAAATCTTTTTAAAAGAAGAAACATATTTAATGAGTTTAAAGCTGATTTTTATAAATATGTAATTTCAATTCCAGAAAAAACTGAAAATATGCCGGCGGATGTAGAAGGTTTTAAATATGTAAACAGTGATTCAATAAATGAATATTATGATAAGGAGACGGGATTTATAACAAAAGGTGTTTTAAGCATCTGGTAATAAGATGTCGTCGATGTCCAATAGTGCAAAAAGTGCTGGAGATCGACGACATTTTTATTTTTTAGACACGTTGAATTATCTGTGTTTTATGATATAATAAGGTTGTAAACTTTACATAAAAAGTATTTTATATTTTAAGACTTTGTTGGATTTTAGGCATTTTAACGAGTTTTTAGCCTACCTATCAGGAATTGAAACTAATTAAAAGAGTAAACATACTAAAATCAATCTAAAGTTTTTAGCCTACCTATCAGGAATTGAAACTTAGGATCTTCTTTTTGTTGCTTTTCCTTTTTTGGTGTTTTTAGCCTACCTATCAGGAATTGAAACGGAAGTTACTTTGCTCGCTTCTGCGGCAAGAACAAGGTTTTTAGCCTACCTATCAGGAATTGAAACATAACCAGTTTTGCTAATACTGGCTTTTCTGCTTCTAGGTTTTTAGCCTACCTATCAGGAATTGAAACTAAGATTTTTATATTGATTTATTGGTGTTTGAAATAGTTTTTAGCCTACCTATCAGGAATTGAAACTGTGACAGGCACATTGCATCCAATTGTAAAGCAATAGTTTTTAGCCTACCTATCAGGAATTGAAACAAGTAGCTCCTGTGAATTTATGCTTTTCTGCCCACGCTGTTTTTAGCCTACCTATCAGGAATTGAAACTTTGCAATGCTGCCTCAATTAATTTTGGCAATGCCGGAGTTTTTAGCCTACCTATCAGGAATTGAAACTCAGCAAAGCCTAATTCTACAGCTTTATAAGCATTCGTTTTTAGCCTACCTATCAGGAATTGAAACATGGTAAAACTGATACATATACTTTTGTAGTATTTTGTTTTTAGCCTACCTATCAGGAATTGAAACAACGGTGTTTCAATGCTAAAATTAACTAATGCGTTACCGGTTTTTAGCCTACCTATCAGGAATTGAAACGTTGTGCCATTTCATTATGAAATTGTGTTAGTACATCGTTTTTAGCCTACCTATCAGGAATTGAAACATAAAACAATGCAAGAATTTAGTTCAAATTTTTCATCTCGTTTTTAGCCTACCTATCAGGAATTGAAACGACCATCCTTTTGGTCTTGGCATATTATACCTCCTTGTTTTTAGCCTACCTATCAGGAATTGAAACGAGGATAAAGAGATTACGCCTGATAATTTGATAAAGTGTTTTTAGCCTACCTATCAGGAATTGAAACAAAATATAGATAAATACTTCTTCATAAAAAAACCTGTTTTTAGCCTACCTATCAGGAATTGAAACGAATTACTTGTCGGGCTATTTCTGATAGGGTTTTTCTTCGTTTTTAGCCTACCTATCAGGAATTGAAACTACAAATCCCAGGGAAGACTAAAAGGAAATTTTGTGTTTTTAGCCTACCTATCAGGAATTGAAACTATGAATAGTAGTTTTATTAACTGGATCATAGAAAAGTTTTTAGCCTACCTATCAGGAATTGAAACCCATGTTGGATGTTTTGGCAGGTTTTGCGTGTTGATGGTTTTTAGCCTACCTATCAGGAATTGAAACTATATAAAGACCCCTTTCACTTAATTTATCTTACAAGGTTTTTAGCCTACCTATCAGGAATTGAAACATAAGTTGGTTTAAAAGCTGTCGACAAGCTTTTAATAAGTTTTTAGCCTACCTATCAGGAATTGAAACACATCTTTAGTAATATAAATATTTACTCTAACTTTAGTTTTTAGCCTACCTATCAGGAATTGAAACGAAATTTATGCTATTGGCGTGCTCGGAGGGGGACTTGTTTTTAGCCTACCTATCAGGAATTGAAACGACAATTTTCTTGAAACAACAATAAGCATAATATCAAAGTTTTTAGCCTACCTATCAGGAATTGAAACATAAAGAGAGTATTTGCGGATACATCAGACCCGGCATTGTTTTTAGCCTACCTATCAGGAATTGAAACAAATGGTATGGCGACAAAGCGAAACAAATAGCTTATAAGTTTTTAGCCTACCTATCAGGAATTGAAACCTTAGACACATTGAAGGATAATCAAGGTAGAGATTTGTTTTTAGCCTACCTATCAGGAATTGAAACTTAGCGTTATTATTGTTTTTATGTCTTGAGGTGTTAAGTTTTTAGCCTACCTATCAGGAATTGAAACGAGTTTGAAACTATGTATAGTGGCTTGGATAATTCGTTTTTAGCCTACCTATCAGGAATTGAAACGTGAAGCGGCAACAGAACTAAAAATAACAGTGCAAAAGTTTTTAGCCTACCTATCAGGAATTGAAACGTATTTTCCATATTTTTTTCTATTTCTTTTAATTCTGCTATACGTTTTTGCTTTGTTTTATCTGCATATGTTTTCTTATATTTATGTTCGCCGTTTATAAATTCATTGAATATATTATATAGCTTACCAGTTTTTAGCCTACCTATCAGGAATTGAAACATATTGTTATTGGTAATGTGGTATGAGCATATGAGCACAAGTTTTTAGCCTACCTATCAGGAATTGAAACACATCTGGAGATGTACACTTTAGCGATATATTCAAGTTTTTAGCCTACCTATCAGGAATTGAAACTTGTAAGCAGTGTTCCGGCAGATGCAGCGACAAATGGTTTTTAGCCTACCTATCAGGAATTGAAACTTTAATGCGGTTGACAAACTTGTTGTTCCTTTTGTTAGTTTTTAGCCTACCTATCAGGAATTGAAACATTTTGCAAGAGCGGGAACATGCAGAGCATTTAATAAGTTTTTAGCCTACCTATCAGGAATTGAAACATGTATTTGGGCATCTTTCTGGGTCAATTATGATTGTTTTTAGCCTACCTATCAGGAATTGAAACGAAATATCCGAAAGGATATGAGTTTTATAAATGGCTGATGGGTTTTTAGCCTACCTATCAGGAATTGAAACTTCCCTACTAACTATGAAATTTGGGCACATACAATTGTTTTTAGCCTACCTATCAGGAATTGAAACAATTATTGCCTTGTTGCTTGCAATAATATATAAATTGTTTTTAGCCTACCTATCAGGAATTGAAACAGAGCATATTGTCCTTGCTCTGCTATAAGAGACAGGATAGTTTTTAGCCTACCTATCAGGAATTGAAACTTCTCAATTTCTCTTATATATTGCTCAACTAGCGTAGTTTTTAGCCTACCTATCAGGAATTGAAACGTAAATTCTCTTAATCCATTTTCTTTTCTACAATAAGGTTTTTAGCCTACCTATCAGGAATTGAAACGTATGACCAAGAAGATAATCAACAGAAACATCTAAAAGTTTTTAGCCTACCTATCAGGAATTGAAACGAAGATAAATTCCCTTATTTCAGTGATGCAGACTTACGTTTTTAGCCTACCTATCAGGAATTGAAACTATGTATCAAGAACAACATTTCAAAAGGTAGATAACCGTTTTTAGCCTACCTATCAGGAATTGAAACTTTTTATGCCTTTTATTGATTTCTCAACACGTTCCATGTTTTTAGCCTACCTATCAGGAATTGAAACAAACAACGCATGGAAGAAAATAAAGTGCATTCGTAGTTTTTAGCCTACCTATCAGGAATTGAAACTAAAAAACAGAAAGGATGATAATAATGAGTAAAGAGTTTTTAGCCTACCTATCAGGAATTGAAACCAGGCGTTTTTGACGCCATCCAAGCTGTAAGCTGAGTTTTTAGCCTACCTATCAGGAATTGAAACTGATGGTGAATGGTGGGCAGTTTTAGGTGATATTGCAGTTTTTAGCCTACCTATCAGGAATTGAAACTATGCAGTAGTGAGCTTGAATCTTAAAGGATTTTTAACGTTTTTAGCCTACCTATCAGGAATTGAAACACAAATATGACACAAGCAAATTCGCCACAGTTTATTGGTTTTTAGCCTACCTATCAGGAATTGAAACTCCGTATTTATGCCAACATCTACGTAAAAATAATTGCCCGTTTTTAGCCTACCTATCAGGAATTGAAACTTTAAGGCTTCGTGGAGATCCATGTCGGCGGATGCGGTTTTTAGCCTACCTATCAGGAATTGAAACATAAATGGCTTAGCACGGGCTATTCCTCAGCTAATTAGGTTTTTAGCCTACCTATCAGGAATTGAAACTTCTTGTTTGTGTTCTTTTGTTGTTCTTTTGATGTGCGTTTTTAGCCTACCTATCAGGAATTGAAACGACACGTCAGAAGGCTCTTTTTTTTGGGATGTAACACGGTTTTTAGCCTACCTATCAGGAATTGAAACGATGGAACGACATACAATAGTGCACAGGTTGCTTGCTAGTTTTTAGCCTACCTATCAGGAATTGAAACCTGCTTTTTAAATCAAGTTTATGGGTCAACAATTTGTTTTTAGCCTACCTATCAGGAATTGAAACGTCAGCATCGTAAGCTAGGCTATAATTGTATTCTTGGTTTTTAGCCTACCTATCAGGAATTGAAACGCAGAGGATAGTATATTAGCTCTTATAGATGGCGAATGTTTTTAGCCTACCTATCAGGAATTGAAACAAAAGAATTGGCCGATTGTACTGCTAAATTGAATAGTGTTTTTAGCCTACCTATCAGGAATTGAAACGGTACAACGACAGATGCTGAAGCCACAGGAAACGGTGTTTTTAGCCTACCTATCAGGAATTGAAACTTATTTGGGGATCTCGCAATCTACTGTCAATGGCAAGTTTTTAGCCTACCTATCAGGAATTGAAACAGAGAAAGTGGAAATATTGAACAGGATTTCGATAATGGTTTTTAGCCTACCTATCAGGAATTGAAACACAAAAATCAGGATAAACTAACTAAGTGGGGAGATGTGTTTTTAGCCTACCTATCAGGAATTGAAACACTGCACCAATGTCTAAAGAAAGTAAAATAGTAGAATCGTTTTTAGCCTACCTATCAGGAATTGAAACGTTCTGCTTCTGTTTTGCAAAGTACCTTTAAATTTAAGGTTTTTAGCCTACCTATCAGGAATTGAAACACAGATGTAATAGCCGAAGAAGTACAAAAGAGGTTTTAAGTTTTTAGCCTACCTATCAGGAATTGAAACTAGCAATTCAGTTTTTTGCCTTGTCGGCAGGGGGGAGTTTTTAGCCTACCTATCAGGAATTGAAACTAGCAATTCAGTTTTTTGCCTTGTCGGCAGGGGGGAGTTTTTAGCCTACCTATCAGGAATTGAAACATTTGGGCTACATATCTCTTCGATATGCCAACCGTCAGGTTTTTAGCCTACCTATCAGGAATTGAAACATTGTGCTTCATCTATAACAAGTAAAATTTGCGACTCTGTTTTTAGCCTACCTATCAGGAATTGAAACATTGTGCTTCATCTATAACAAGTAAAATTTGCGACTCTGTTTTTAGCCTACCTATCAGGAATTGAAACCAGATACGATTGTTGTTACAATTGTTGGAATATAACGTTTTTAGCCTACCTATCAGGAATTGAAACCAACAAATGCAACAAATGCAACAACAAATGCAACAAGTTTTTAGCCTACCTATCAGGAATTGAAACCAGACTCTCAATTATATATCTATCCTTAGTAAACACGTTTTTAGCCTACCTATCAGGAATTGAAACTATCCTATGCTTGTAATAAGGTTTTCTGTCTTCGCCTCGTTTTTAGCCTACCTATCAGGAATTGAAACTGAGATGGATTAGATAATTTACGAGCAATTAAAACGTTTTTAGCCTACCTATCAGGAATTGAAACTGCTTATCCCTCCACTCTATCCAATTCTGATTTTTGAAGTTTTTAGCCTACCTATCAGGAATTGAAACTCTGATTCAATTTGTGATGATGAATAGAGTTGAATTGTTTTTAGCCTACCTATCAGGAATTGAAACTTTGTGCCAGCAGGCAGAGATTCGGAAATTGCAGTTTTTGTTTTTAGCCTACCTATCAGGAATTGAAACGAGGGAATATCTTATTTCTATTCCTCTGAAGGTAGTGCCGTTTTTAGCCTACCTATCAGGAATTGAAACTCATCTCAGCAGCTTTTCTGTTGCTCAATCCTACCTGTTTTTAGCCTACCTATCAGGAATTGAAACAGTGTATCTTGTATGCTTTCGTCTCGGACTTGTGCATGTTTTTAGCCTACCTATCAGGAATTGAAACATTTTATAGCTGGAAGATAAGAGTTAGGCTCGGCGGTTTTTAGCCTACCTATCAGGAATTGAAACTATTGACTGAGCCTGTTTTTTGGCGTATTGAATACGTTTTTAGCCTACCTATCAGGAATTGAAACACCAATCCTTTCTTTTTAATTTTAAGCTACTTTTTGTTTTTAGCCTACCTATCAGGAATTGAAACCAATAATACAGAGCTTTCAAAATTCCTACAAGCTCTGCGTTTTTAGCCTACCTATCAGGAATTGAAACAATTCCAATACTCTCTCATACGTGTAATGGTGCCAATCGTTTTTAGCCTACCTATCAGGAATTGAAACAAGTATGGGATATTTGTTTCATAATCTGATATAAAAGTTTTTAGCCTACCTATCAGGAATTGAAACAGGATGATGATACCGATGGAGAAGATTAGACTTAGGTTTTTAGCCTACCTATCAGGAATTGAAACTTCTGGCAGAGTTGAACAAGGAATTTGGTGGACAGGGGTTTTTAGCCTACCTATCAGGAATTGAAACAAACAAACTGGGACAATGGCTAACAACGGGGCAGTGAGTTTTTAGCCTACCTATCAGGAATTGAAACTATTTTTTATAAGAATAAAAAATAGGCCCCGAAGGGCGTTTTTAGCCTACCTATCAGGAATTGAAACGCCCAAACGGTAGCAACCATGCAGTTGGGAGGTGTAGTTTTTAGCCTACCTATCAGGAATTGAAACTAACCAAATGATGTTATTCTTTTGTACAATATAATTCCGTTTTTAGCCTACCTATCAGGAATTGAAACCAGTTTGTTCTACTTGTTTCTTCATGGTTGCAGCTTGAGTTTTTAGCCTACCTATCAGGAATTGAAACTACACGACAACGTGGCAGCCTTTTATAAATCGAAAGGTTTTTAGCCTACCTATCAGGAATTGAAACGCGTAGCTGCAACCATTGCACTTGAGAGTATAGAATTAGCGTTTTTAGCCTACCTATCAGGAATTGAAACTTGGGCACAGCCAAGTTTTGATAGATTAAAACAGCTGGGTTTTTAGCCTACCTATCAGGAATTGAAACTTGGTAGCTGTATAAGCAAACATACTATTGGCATTGCGTTTTTAGCCTACCTATCAGGAATTGAAACCAGTATCTGACGTAAATATAAATATTACACCAATTCGTTTTTAGCCTACCTATCAGGAATTGAAACTTTTTAGAGCCGTATCAGCTACGGCTCGACTGATAGTTTTTAGCCTACCTATCAGGAATTGAAACTGGAGACCCTTTAACCATTCCCAATCTTCTGGTAATGGGTTTTTAGCCTACCTATCAGGAATTGAAACCCAAACTGATGGAGAAAAAAGAGATGACACACTGTATGTTTTTAGCCTACCTATCAGGAATTGAAACAGAATATCTTTATCATCATTAAATTCGCTTGACAGTTTTTAGCCTACCTATCAGGAATTGAAACAGGTTTTAGGTATTCATAGAGAAACTGGTAGGAAGTTTGTTTTTAGCCTACCTATCAGGAATTGAAACCTTAGAGCAGGTATTTTATACCTGCTCTGTAATTTCGTTTTTAGCCTACCTATCAGGAATTGAAACGGTCTTGTATCAACAAAATTTATTTGTTGCGGATAAAGTTTTTAGCCTACCTATCAGGAATTGAAACGACTCTTACTTGAAGTTACAGCTTGTAGATGATATAGTTTTTAGCCTACCTATCAGGAATTGAAACAAGGCTGTAAAAAATCTAAACGTCTTTTTTCATTCTTAGTTTTTAGCCTACCTATCAGGAATTGAAACTGTGACTTTTTTCTATAATGAACGTATGAAAGCGAAGGTTTTTAGCCTACCTATCAGGAATTGAAACAGGAAATGAAAGAGAAAAAAGAGGAAAAAAAGGAGGGTTTTTAGCCTACCTATCAGGAATTGAAACTGAGTGGTGAAGCAAATGGAAAGTAAGATCATATTTTGTTTTTAGCCTACCTATCAGGAATTGAAACATTAACTCAATTAAATGCATACTTTGGAAAGCAAAGTGGTTTTTAGCCTACCTATCAGGAATTGAAACATTAACTCAATTAAATGCATACTTTGGAAAGCAAAGTGGTTTTTAGCCTACCTATCAGGAATTGAAACATAGTATGCAAAATGGAATTATATTTAATAAAAATAAGTTTTTAGCCTACCTATCAGGAATTGAAACTGTTCTTCTTTGCTTGAAGGTGTCCTTTGTATAGATTGTTTTTAGCCTACCTATCAGGAATTGAAACGCTATAACAGGCTTATTACGTCTTAAATAATTCATGACGTTTTTAGCCTACCTATCAGGAATTGAAACATAAAAAGACAGCTATTAGGCCTATTTCGTGCGGAAGTTTTTAGCCTACCTATCAGGAATTGAAACTCTCCCTGCCAAACGGGAAACCGGGAGGCAAAAAACATGTTTTTAGCCTACCTATCAGGAATTGAAACAAAGTATATGTTGTAAAATCCGGCGACAGTTTATGGAAGTTTTTAGCCTACCTATCAGGAATTGAAACTAAGCGTTTTAGTAATTCTTTTGACTTGATTTTTATATGTTTTTAGCCTACCTATCAGGAATTGAAACCGTGGTGATATTCTGCATTTGGCCTGCCGCATACCTGTTTTTAGCCTACCTATCAGGAATTGAAACTCCATAATCCTTTTTCTTTTGCATGTTCTCGTATTGGTTTTTAGCCTACCTATCAGGAATTGAAACTTCTGGCAAGACGGATTTGTAATGAAGTTAACGCCAGAGGGTTTTTAGCCTACCTATCAGGAATTGAAACATTCACCAGGTCTTAATCCGCCTGTTACCTTATCTAAGTTTTTAGCCTACCTATCAGGAATTGAAACATTAATTGGATGAAGTACAATGCAATCAATTCAGAGTTTTTAGCCTACCTATAAGGAATTGAAACTTAAAAAAAGTGATAAAAAAAAGACCACCATAACTATGTTTTTAGCCTACCTATAAGGAATTGAAACTCTGCGTAATATAACAATGCCTTACTTCCTTCAAAGTTTTTAGCCTACCTATAAGGAATTGAAACAGCAGAGTGTATAAGAATAAAATAAAAGAACTTATGAGGTTTTTAGCCTACCTATAAGGAATTGAAACTGGATAAACAAATAGTAAATATGAACGATGCCTTGTTGTTTTTAGCCTACCTATAAGGAATTGAAACTAGAGAAATATTCCTTTTCCGTCCTGCGGGAATACAGGTTTTTAGCCTACCTATAAGGAATTGAAACTTCGCAGAGTATAAAAGCAACGAACAACAGTACAAACGTTTTTAGCCTACCTATAAGGAATTGAAACTATAGGTGGCAAAGGATACGAAATAGACATCTATTGCCAGTTTTTAGCCTACCTATAAGGAATTGAAACAACGTCTATAAAAAGTAACCTTAGGATACTTTTTCTTAAGTTTTTAGCCTACCTATAAGGAATTGAAACCAAGTTATGGAGGTGATGTATTCGCAGGAGCACAGATGTTTTTAGCCTACCTATAAGGAATTGAAACTTTAGGCAATTTGGGATATAAGACAAGTTCAAAATCGGTTTTTAGCCTACCTATAAGGAATTGAAACTAGGTATCAAATTCTTTGAACCAGTAAAGCGGAGCAGTTTTTAGCCTACCTATCAGGAATTGAAATATAAAAGTTTGATTGATTTAGGTAGTTTTGGTTCTTTTTGTTTTTAGCCTACCTATCAGGAATTGAAACCAGATAGACTGGACTTCTAAAATTACAACCACATTATGTTTTTAGCCTACCTATCAGGAATTGAAACTAAAAAAGGCAGAAGCAGAAGCAGAAGCAAGAAATGGTTTTTAGCCTACCTATCAGGAATTGAAACCGTCTTATGCCTGTTCCAAGTATAAGTAAAAAAGCAGTTTTTAGCCTACCTATCAGGAATTGAAACCACGACACTATCTGCTTGTCATCTAAGTATGCCAGTCCGTTTTTAGCCTACCTATCAGGAATTGAAACAAATTTGCAGGGAGCAGGCAAAAGAAAAAGTTGACCGTTTTTAGCCTACCTATCAGGAATTGAAACGAAGGCAAATATGACAATAAAAAAGCAAAGGATAAGTTTTTAGCCTACCTATCAGGAATTGAAACCATATATGTAAATTATTTATGCCTTTTTAAATTGTAAAAGTTTTTAGCCTACCTATCAGGAATTGAAACTTTCACAATCAAAATACCTTCGTATTAGTATATCAAGCGAGTTTTTAGCCTACCTATCAGGAATTGAAACATAATTTTGCTTCTTCTATAAGTTGTTTACTTAATTGTTTTTAGCCTACCTATCAGGAATTGAAACTAGACTTCATAAATATTAAAAATGATTTAACTAAAGTTGTTTTTAGCCTACCTATCAGGAATTGAAACTAGCTTCTTTTTGATGTTCTTTGTCTAACATTCTAAAGTTTTTAGCCTACCTATCAGGAATTGAAACTGATATAAAAGAAATACAAGAACTATATGACAACTTGTTTTTAGCCTACCTATCAGGAATTGAAACGCATTAGTATTTTATATATGTCTATCAAAAATCATATGTTTTTAGCCTACCTATCAGGAATTGAAACTATAAAACAAGATAAAGTAAAAGATATGGCTTCTCTTGTTTTTAGCCTACCTATCAGGAATTGAAACTAAGCAACAAAATTAAAACTCTCCGACAAATGTACGAGTTTTTAGCCTACCTATCAGGAATTGAAACTAATATGATTGTAAGATAAATTGAAAGGGGTTTTTAAGTTTTTAGCCTACCTATCAGGAATTGAAACACTTGATTAAGACGCTCTGTTTTAGTAAAACCATAAGAGTTTTTAGCCTACCTATAAGGAATTGAAACTTTTTTCCATAATGTAATCCACCAATCGCATACACAGTTTTTAGCCTACCTATCAGGAATTGAAACCGGATAACGGGTTCCGTTTCGGAGTAGAAAATTTGAAATGACACAGAAAGTGGCGTGTGAATTGGATACCAAATTGACACGTCATTTTTATGGTACAATATAGATGTTTAGCTAACGGACAGAAATGAGTTGAATAAGAGTCATCTAACGGAAAAGAAATACGAATGCCTAACGAATAATTAAGAAGGAGGTTTCATTATGCAAATTAAATGGTTTGGTCAATCTTCGTTTCTACTGACTTCAGAAGCGGGTGTACGCATTCTCATTGACCCATTTGACCGAATGCTCGGATACAGGATGCCGAACCCGATAGAAGCAGATATTGTTGCCGTGACACACAATCATGGCGATCACAATAAAATTCACGTGGCATCGGGCAATTATATACTGGTCAATGAAGCAAAAGAATATCGCAACAAGGACGTTTCTATTAAAGGGATTAGGACCTACCACGATAAAGTAAACGGGAAAAAGCGGGGTGAAAACATTGTATTCTGCTTCGAAGTGGACGGTTTGATGATCTGCCATTGTGGGGATTTAGGTCATATTTTAACAGAGGATCAAGTCAAAAACATTGGCAAAGTGGATATTCTCATGATCCCTGTTGGAGGCAAAATGACCTTAAATGGAACGGATGCAGTGAAAGTGATGCAACAATTAGAGCCAACTATTACAATTCCGATGCATTATCGCACGAAAGCCTTATCAATACTTGGCACATTAATGTTCGACAAAGTGGATAAATTCATTGAAGCCGCTGGACAACGAACAATTGAAGTGAGAATTTTAGACGTCAACACGGATAGCTTGTCCCGATATTCAGGCGTTGTCACTATGCAGTATCAGTGAAACAGAGTTTTTAACCCGCCTTTATTAATCACTCTTGCGGTAATTTGAGCGATAGTTCAGTACCAACACGTTGAATTCATCGGTCAAATGGCGTGCCAAACAGCACGCCATTTTCAATGTCAGTTGCTTGTCAGTTGTGATATGACATTTAACACCTTTGTTTTTAGCCTACCTATTAGGAATTGAAACTGCCATGGATATTGTGCTTTTTGCAGCCAATTTTCAGTTTTTAGCCTATCTATAAAGGATCTAAACCTAAGTTATAAGTTAATTGGAGGATTTTTATGTTTGAATTCATAAAATTGCAAAGAACAATGTGCTATGGACCTTATCCCGTTTATAGTGTGACAATAGATAAAGACGGCAATGTAAAGTATTATGGGGAAATGTTTGTCTATAAAAGTGGAGAACATCACTGGAGAATAACAGAGAAGAAGGTAAAGCAATTAAATGATGTAATTGAGGACTTTGGCTTTAGATCTTTTGTATATGAGTCGATTAATAATATGTTTGTTAGTGATTGTCTCTCTTGTCTTATTACAGTGAAATATCTCGATGGAGAAATTAAGGAAATTTGCCATTATTATGGAGATATCTTAAAAGATGACAGTTTAACAGTATTTGAAAAGAAAATAGAGAAAATAATAGGTACCAAAAAAATATGTAAATCCTAAATTGTATATATATCAAGTTGAAGAGAAAAATGAAGAGCCATCAAATAGATATATAGTTATCACTGCTTCATAAGAAGAAGCCATAGAGCTAGTAGAGAAAGATTGTAATGGGCAAGAATTACTGGAATGTAGTGTAGAGAAGATAGGAATTGCTACAAATCATTATAATTGCTCAGTTATACTTATGAAAGGTATCTATAATTGATGAGCGCATTAGATATACTTCATGGTCATACGATAAAAAAATCAGTTACACTGCTGGAAATTGAAATGTATAGCAAAGAAGGTGTTTTTATGTACGAAGAGGTCACAGGTTCATTGATGCAAAGTTATAATATATGCAAAAGGCAGGTGTGGCTTATGGCGCACCAGATAATTCCTGATCAAGAGCATCCTTATTTGGAAATGGGACGCTTGATCGATGACATATCTTATGACAGGGATAGAAAGAAGCTAAACTTTGAAAATGTTGTTATAGATCTTGTGAGAAATGACAATGGCAACCTGCTAGTAGGGGAAGTCAAGAAGAGCTCCAAGGCTGAAAAGAGCGCAAAGATGCAGCTTCTTTTTTATTTATATAAGCTGAAACAAAACGGTATAGTAGCAAAAGGGCAGCTTTTCTTTCCTGAGGAAAGGAAAAAGGTGGATGTATATCTTACTAATGAATCAGAGGCAGAAGTTACTAATGCTATAAAAGATATAATCGATATTATACATAGGGACAAAGCGCCTAGTTTTGAAAAAATACCTTACTGCAAAAATTGTGGATATAAGGAGTTTTGCTTATCATGAAAAAGCCTGTTTATATTTTTTCAGACGGTGAGCTGCATAGAAAAGACAATACGCTGTATTTTGAGGGTGAAAATGGGAGAAAGTTTATTCCTGTTGAAAATACTTCTGAAATCATGATCTTTGGAGAGGTCAATCTCAATAAAAGGTTCTTGGAGTTTGTATCCCAGTCAGAAATAATACTTCACTTTTTCAATCATTACGGCTATTACGTTGGATCTTATTATCCGAGAGAACATTTAAATTCCGGATATATGATATTAAAACAAGCGGAAAATTATATTGACGAGAAGAAACGATTATACATCGCACAAAAATTTGTAGAAGGAGCATATAGAAACATTCGTCAAGTTTTAAAGTACTATCAAAACCGAGGCAAAAATCTAGATGATACTATTTACGCTATAGAAAGATTAGGCGATTTAATAGATGGAACATCTGATATAAATGAGCTTATGGCTATTGAAGGAAATATAAGGGAGTATTACTATAAATCATTTGATGAGATATTGGGAAATAGTGATTTTGAGTTTGATGTAAGAAGCAAAAGACCGCCGAAAAATTCCCTAAATGTTCTTATAAGCTTTGGAAATTCTCTCATGTATACAACAGTATTAAGTGAGATATATAAGACACATTTGGACCCTAGAATAGGGTATCTTCATTCAACAAATTTTAGGAGATTCTCACTGAACCTAGATGTTTCAGAAATATTTAAGCCAATCGTGGTAGACAGGGTGATATTTACAGTTGTGGGCAAGAGTATCATTAAAAAAGACGATTTTGATGGTGATGCAGAAGGGCTGCTGCTTAAAGATAAGGCAAAGATGGCATTTATAGAGGAATACGAAGATAAGCTTAAGACGACGATAAAGCACAGGACTCTAGGCAATAATGTTTCATACCGCAGGCTAATACGGCTTGAGCTTTATAAACTGGAAAAACATCTTATGGAAGAGCAAGAGTACACCCCGTTTGTTGCTCAATGGTAAAAAGGTGATATTATGTTTGTCATACTAGTATATGATGTCAATGAGAAGCGAGTAAATAAGGTTTTAAAGACATGCAGGAAATATCTTAATTGGGTCCAAAATTCAGTGTTGGAAGGTGAAATATCAGATGCAAATTTTAGAAAGTTAAAGAGTGAGATCTCAAGGATAATCAATAAAGATGAAGATTCGGTTATTATATATATTTTGCGAACTACCAAGTATTCAGATAGAGAGATAATAGGCCTCGAAAAAGGTGGGGAAAGTTTGTTTATATAAAAATTTGCATAAAGAGCTGATAAGATTTAAAGTTTTTATCTATAGATAATTAAAAGACAATGTTTGGTAAATAAAAGTCGAAGGGATTTTGAAAAGCTTTTGCTAAGGTAATAAAGCTTAATGATATAAAAAAGGCCCTAACTTAGGACCTTTTTTATATCATTTTATTAAACCTTTTGATTTTAAGAAATCATCAGCAACTGTCTTCGGATCTTCACCGAGTTTATCTACTTTATAGTTAAGCTGCCTCATAGTTTCATCATCTATCTGACCAGCAAGCTTGTTTAATACAACTTTTAATTCCGGATACTTTTTTAACGTGTCATCTCTTACAAGTGGTGCCGCATAGTATGGAGGAAAGAAGTTTTTGTCATCTTTTAAAACTGTCAAATTATACGCTTCAAGCATACCGTCTGTTGAAAATGCATCAATCACATCTACATCACCTTTTTCTATTGCCGGATACCGCAGCCCAGAGTCCATACCTTTTACAGATTTAAATTCGATGTCGTAAGTTTTCTTAAGCCCTGGATATCCATCAGGTCTTTCTGTAAATTCCATGGTACTTCCTAATACTAAGTTGCTTGAAATCTTTTTAAGGTCTGATATTGTCTTAGGGTGATATTTTTCTTCTACAGATGGTGATATTGCCAGTGTATAAGTGTTGTTAAAGCCGATTGGCTCTAACCAATCGAGATTGTATTTTTCTTTGAAATCTTTTTTAACCTCACTATATACCGCATCAGGATTATTTTGCGAAGGCTTTTTTAAAATATTTACAAGACCAGTACCTGTATATTCTACGTACATGTCTATATCGCCAGATTTTAGTGCATTGAAAGCGACATCAGTGCCTCCTAAATTTAATTTTCTATCTACTTTTAAGTCTGTATTTTTTTCTATAAGTGTTGCTAGCATATTGCCCATTATTATTTGTTCTGTAAAGTTTTTTGATCCTATTACGACTGTGCCGCTTGATTTTCCGCATCCAGAGATTAATGCAGATATAATTACAAGTGCCAAAATTGCAGATATTATTTTTTTTCTCATTATCATGCTCCTTTCTATTTCCTTATTCCTTTTGGTGTAACTTTGATTTCAATTTTTTCGATTATAAAATCTATGAGCAACGCTAATAACGCAGCAGGTATAGCACCGGCAAGTACCATCTGTGTATTGTACATTTGTATTCCTGTAAATATCATATAACCTAGTCCACCAGCGCCGATGAATGCGGCGATAGTCATAAGCCCGACAGCAGTTACGGCTGCTATTCTAATGCCAGCCATTATTACAGGCAGCGATAGAGGAAGCTCTATAAGCCTTAAAAGCTGTGAGTTTGTCATACCCATTCCTTTACCAGCTTCAAGTATTTCACTATCAATATTTGTTATACCAGTAAATGTATTTTTTATTATTGGCAGTAGGGAATAAAGAAATACCATTACTATTGCTGGCGTGCTGCCTATGCCGAAAAGAGGTATTAGAAAACCCATTAAAGCAAGGCTTGGTATTGCCTGAACAACATTTGCAAGACCTATTATATATTTTGAAAGTCTTCTAAACCTCGTTATAATGATACCGATTGGTACACCAATTACGATTGCTGCGATGACTGCAACTATAGTAAGTTCAATATGTTGAAGTATGAGGTTTCCTATTTGATTAGATCTCGAGAGGAAAAAATTAATAAAATCTGACATATCATCACTCCTTTAACTGTACAATTTTGAAAATACCGTAATAAGGCTGCTTTTTGTTATTAGACCAACTAATCTTTTTTCCTTGTTTATTATAGGTAGAAGACCTATACCCTTTTCATCCATTATTTTCAATATTTCTGAAATGGTTTCGTCATTATAAGCGGTTATTACATTTGTTTCCATTATTTCTTCTAATTTTTTATTTCCATCCTTTTTTGACATATCTTTAGATGTTGCAATTCCAAGGAGTTTTTCATTTCCATCTACAACTAGTATGCTGTCAACTTTGTTGCTTTTCATTATTTCTATTGCTTGTAGGACTGTTCGCTTTGGATTTGCCTTTACTGGACTATTTATCATTATATCTTCTGCTTTGATGTAATCTGGATTACTCCATATCCTGTTTTTGCCTATGAAATTTTCGACAAATCCATGGGCTGGATTTTTTAATATCTCTTCAGGTGTGTCTAACTGAATTATATTGCCATCCTTCATTATGCATATTCTGTCACCCAGCTTTAGTGCTTCATCCATATCATGTGTTACAAAGACGATAGTCTTATTTAATTTCTGCTGTAGATCAAATAATTCGTCTTGAAGTTGGTTCCTTGTTATAGGGTCAAGTGCGCTAAATGGCTCATCCATTAGTATTACGTCTGGGTTAGCTGCTAATGCTCTTATGACTCCAATCCTTTGCTTTTGCCCACCGCTTAGTTCATTGGGATACCTATTAATAAATTCTTCTGGATCCATTCCAACTAATCTTAAAAGTTCCATAGTTCTTTCTCTTCTCTTTTGTTGCGGCCATTTTTTAAGATATGGGACTATTTCTATATTTTGTCCGATTGTCATGTTTGGAAAGAGCCCTGTCTGCTGTATTACATAACCGATATTTCTTCTAAGTTCTATAGGGTCACCTTTTGTAATATCTTTTCCATCGATAAGAATTTTTCCTGAAGTTGGCTCAATAAGCCTATTTATCATTTTGAGGGTTGTTGTCTTTCCACAGCCGCTGGGGCCAATGAGGACGAATAGTTCGCCGGAATTTATAGTGAAATTTATACCTTTTATGATTTCTTTTCCGTCATTATACGATTTTTTTACGTCTTTGAATTCTATCATAATAGGCCTCCTTTCAATACTGAATTAGCGTAATCATAAAATGCTAATAAACTACAAGTAACAACTTAATTATAACATAAAAGTTGTCACTTGTAAAATAATAGAATAAATAAAAAAGGACTAATCATTGTATAAAAAATGATTAGTCTTCATAGGAACATCACCATCTCCTACGATTACCAGTACATCCCCAAGCTTTATTTCAGCGTACGGTCCAGGTGACAATATTATCTTACCATTGCGCCTTATCCCGATTATAGTACCTCCTGTGTTTTGCCAGAAGTTTAGCTCTGATAATGTTTTTCCAATCGCTTTTGTCCCTCTTTTTATCTCTATTTCAAATGGGTTAAATGGGTTTATGTTTTTAAGACTTATAGTGTATTCTATTATTCTTTCTATTGTGGAATTAAGATCATCATCGATCTTTCTTTTTACCTCTATAAGTTTTTCTAGTTTTTTTTGAAGGTGTTCTATTGAGTCTGTTTCGTTAAATCTGTCTACGTATTTGTAAGCAAGATCTCTTGATTTTACTATAATGCCGCTTCCATGCATCACCGATACTACACCCATGTCCTTAAGTACTGCTATAGCTCTTCTTATTGTCTCTGGTGATACATTGTAAAGGGCCGCAAGCTCTGATCTTCCATAGATCTTCTCGCCTTCTTTTATATCACCATTTATTATTTTTCGAGCTATATCAAGGGATATTTGGCGATACTTTGGTTTTTCCACTGCTGTCATAAGAAAGCCTCCTGTCTAAGATTTGATTAAATTATATATTACAAAAGATCTTTAGTCAATGAAGTTAGCGCAATGATTGAAAAGTACTTTCAAATGCGTGATTCATAAAATATTATAGTTATATTAGAAACAAAATGCCACAATAACTTAACTTATACATGAATTTGTTGTATAATTTTTTTATGAGGCTTATGGGAGGTAGCCATATGAGCGGCAACAGTCACATATATGAAATATTTAAAAACAGGGAAAACTTCAAAGATAGACTGATAATAGAAGGAATAGTTGTTGGAATTTTTATAGGAGTTGTAGTATCAATCTTAAGGCTTATATTAGAAAAAGCTGGGATGTATCTTTTGATTCTATATAAAGCTTTAGAAACGAAGATTTATCTTTTACCTATATGGCTTGTGTTTTTAGTTGCATTAGGTATATTTACAAACTATATACTTAAATTGGAGCCTATGATCAGTGGCAGCGGCATACCGCAGGTGGAGGGGACGATTATAGGCTATTTTAAATTAAATTGGCTAAAAATATTTGTATTGAAGTTTGTAGGTACAATATTGATGATAGGTGCTGGACTGTCTTTAGGACGAGAAGGTCCATGTGTCCAGCTTGGCGCATCTTTAGGTCAGGGTGTCAGCAGGTCATTAAAGAGAATGCGCTTTGAGGAGAAGTATCTTATAACATGTGGAGCTGGTGCGGGTTTAGCCGCAGCATTCAATGCTCCATTGGCAGGTGTTATATTTTCACTGGAAGAGCTTCACAAAAATTTTTCTCCAATCGTTCTTGTATCTTCTATGGTGTCGTCCCTTACTGCCACATACATTACAGATACTTTTTTGGGTTTAAAGACGGTATTTGATATTACTAATTTGCCGATTGTTCCGTTTTCTAAATATATTTATCTTTTAGTTCTTGGAGTTGTAATAGGGCTTGGAGGTATTTTATTCAACAAATCACTTCTAAAATCACAAGACTTATATAATAAATATGTAAAGATCCCACAATTGAAGATCTTTATTCCTCTTTTAGTATCAGTTATTGTAGGGCTTTCTATACCTATGGTTCTGGGCGGTGGCGAGAGCCTCGTAGATAAGATAAGCAGTGTAAATTTAGGTTTTGCTTTTGTCATTTTGCTGCTTATATCAAAATTTTTGTTTACGATGGTAAGCTATGGATCTGGAGTGCCAGGTGGCATATTCATGCCTCTTCTTGCAATTGGGGCATTGATTGGAAATTTATATGGCATAATAATTATACATATTTTTAATATTGATCAATTGTACTTAAAAGATTTTATTGTATTAGCTATGGCCGGGTATTTTGCTGCCATTGTCAGGGCTCCTATCACAGGTAGTCTTTTAGTTACAGAGATGACAGGCTCATTTAGCCATTTGCTTGCATTAAGCACCGTATCAATAACGGCTTACATTGTATCGGGTCTTTATAGGAATGAACCAATATATGAATCGCTGCTTGATAGGATAATAAAAAGCAAAGGGAATGTGGCTAATGTCGATGAAAATGATGATGTAGCAAAAATCTTATTTGAGATGCCTGTTGCCGTTGGATCTTTTGTAGATGGCAAGAAATTGAAAGACATAGAATGGCCCCATAACTGTCTCGTAGTTGGAATAAAAAGAGGTGGGAAAGAGATTATTCCTAAAGGAAATACAAAGATACTGGCTGGTGATTATATAGTCTTGCTTGGCAATGAAAAAGATGTTGTAGACATAAAAAACAATATAAGAAAGATGACAGAAATATGAATATGAAAAAGTCAATGAGATTTTCAAAAAGTCTATTGACTTTTTTATTTTGCGACTATATAATTATTTAGCATACAAAATATTCGTGTACAAAATATACGGTTTAGAAGTGTAGTGAAAGAAGGTGAAGAATGTTTGAAAGAGTACAACGAAAGAATAGATGTTTTAAAGACTTTAAAGTCCATAATGAACATGATCCACAAAAATATGGAAAGTGAGTTTAAGGATCTTAAGATAACAGGACCTCAAGGTATGATCATTGGAATCCTTATGCACCATGGGGAGATGAAGATAAGCGATTTAAGTGAAAAGATGGGGCTATCAAGCAGCACTGTCTCTGGTATAGTAGACAGGCTGGAAAAACAAGGCATGGTAAAAAGAATAAGAAGCAGCGATGACAGGAGGGTTGTCTATGTGAAGGTAGACGAGGATTTCAAAAAGAGGTCTAAAGAAAGCTTCAAGAATATTTATGAGAGATTTGAGGCGATAATGAGTAAAGCGACAGATGAAGAGCACGCTGCTATTGTAAAAGGATTAAATACCCTTAAGAAGTTGATTGAATCAAACAGTAGTCAAAGTAGTGATAAATTTAAGAAAGGTGGTTTTGATGGATGCTAAAATTGCGGAAATATTTTAAGCCATACATCTTTATAACTTTTGTTGCGATACTATTTATATTTGTTCAGGCAATGAGCGACTTGTCCCTTCCTGACTACATGTCAAACATAGTAAGCCAAGGCATACAGCAGGGAGGCATTGTAAATGCTGTGCCAGATGCCATAAGGAAAAGTACCATGGATAAATTGACATTATTTATGAATGACAGTGATAAAAATAATGTGTTAAATGATTATGTTTTGGTAGATAAAAACAGCAGTGATTACGATAAGTACGTAAAAAAATATCCTGATTTAAAGAAAGAGCCTATATACGTACTAAAGAACATAGACAAGACAGAGATAGACAAGATAAATCTCCCAATGGGCAAGGCGTTTTTGGCTGTATCAGGTGTTGAAAAGATGAAATTAAGCGCCAAGGGTGGTTTTATCACATTCAACAACATGAAGATACCGGCAAATGCTGACTTGTTTGCATTATTTGCAAAGCTTCCTGAATCAGAGAGGCAGAAGATAACCGATGACATGAATAAGAAGTTTACATCCCTTGGTGACAACATGGTTATACAAGCTGCTACATCGGCAGTAAAGTCCGAGTATAAGGCATTGGGAGTAAATACAGACAAGATTCAGAAAAACTACATTTTGTCGACAGGGCTTATAATGCTACTAATTACTCTTTTGAGTGCGGCTTGTTCAATAATGGTAGGATTTTTAGGCTCCAGAGTTGCCGCTGGTTTTTCAAGGGATATAAGAAAAAATCTTTTTACAAGAGTCGAAAGCTTTTCAAATGAGGAATTCGACAAGTTTTCTACAGCGTCTTTGATAACAAGGACTACAAATGACATAACGCAGATACAGATGCTTATTGTCTTTATGATAAGGATGATATTCTATGCTCCTATGATAGGCATAGGCGGTGTAATAAGAGCCGTAGGCAAAAGTGCGTCAATGTCATGGATAATAGCTTTGGCAGTCATAGTGCTTTTAGGTTTGGTTTCGACTGTGTTTTCTATCGCATTGCCTAAATTCAAGTCTGTGCAGAAATTGGTAGACAGGTTAAATCTTGTAGCCCGCGAGAATCTGGCTGGCATGATGGTCATAAGGGCTTTTAATACGCAGGAGTTTGAGGAAAACAGGTTTGACAAGGCAAACCGCGACATAACGAATACGATGCTTTTTATAAACCGTGTCATGATTACGATGTTTCCAGTCATGATGCTTATAATGAACGGCATAACGCTTCTTATCGTATGGGTAGGTGCTCATGATATTGCAAATTCATCTATGCAGGTTGGCGACATGATGGCATTTATGCAGTATGCTATACAGATAATATTTGCCTTCCTTATGATGTCCATGATGTTTATCATGATACCGAGGGCATCTGTGTCTGCATCCCGTATTGCAGAGGTATTGGAGACACAGCCTACCGTTGTGGATCCTAAGGAAAGCAAGAAGTTTGATGATACTCAAAAAGGCGTCGTTGAATTTAGAAATGTTTCATACAAGTACCATGGAGCAGAGGAATACGCCATATCGAATATATCATTTAAAGCAGAACCGGGTAAAACTACAGCTATAATCGGCTCTACAGGTGCTGGAAAGTCTACCCTCATAAATTTGATACCGAGATTTTACGACGCGACAGAAGGGCAAGTTTTAGTAGACGGAGTAGATGTAAGGGATGTGAAGCAGCACGATCTAAGGGAAAAAATCGGCTACGTGCCTCAGAAGATTTCACTTTTTAAGGGTACTGTCATGTCAAATATAAAGTTTGGTAATGAAAATGCTACAGATGAGGAAGTTAAAAAGGCTGCAGAGGTAGCTCAAGCAGCAGAATTCATTGAAAGGCTTCCAAATGGCTATGACAGCGAAATATCGCAGGATGCTACAAATATTTCGGGTGGGCAGAAGCAGAGGCTATCTATCGCAAGAGCACTTGTCAAAAAACCTGAGATATATATATTTGACGACAGCTTTTCAGCGCTTGATTTCAAGACAGATAGAGCTTTGAGAAAGGCTTTAAAGGAGTACACAGAAAATAGCACTGTCATAATAGTTGCGCAGCGCATATCCACTATAATGAATGCAGATCAGATCATAGTTTTAGATGATGGCAAAATAGCTGGAATAGGCACCCACGAGGAGCTTATGAAAACTTGCGAGACGTACAGAGAGATCGCTTATTCGCAGCTTTCAAAGGAGGAATTGGCATAATGGATGGAAGAAACGCAAATACTCCAAGGCGGCCTGTCATGAGAAGACATGGCCCTATGGGCGGCCACGGTCCTATGGTGGGCGGTGAGAAAGCCAATGATTTTAAAGGTACAATGAAGAAATTGATGAAGTATCTTGGCGAATACAAGCTTTCCATATTTCTGGTCGTTCTCTTTGCGGCAGGAAGTGCAGCACTGTCTATAGCTGGACCTAAGATACTCAGCAAGGCTATAACGAAGCTTTACGAAGGTGTCATGGCAAAGATAGCAGGTACAGGCAATATTGACTTTGACTACATCGGCAGGATAATCCTCTTGCTTATAGGGCTGTACCTTTTAAGCTCAGGTTTGGGCTATATACAAGGCTGGATAATGACAAATGTAGCCATGAAGGTTACGTACAAATTTAGGCGTGACATAATGGAGAAGATAAACCGTATGCCGCTTAAATACTTTGACGGCACAAATCACGGTGAGATATTATCTCGTATTACAAATGATGTTGATACAATAAGCCAGACATTAAACCAGAGCATAACGCAGATCATCACGTCTGTCACATCGGTAATCGGTGCTTTAATAATGATGCTTACCATAAGCGTGGAGATGACAGGTGTCACATTTTTGATGATACCTGTATCTATGGGCATCATCGCCCTTATCGTCCGCTTCTCGCAAAAGTACTTTAGAGAACAGCAGGACTACCTTGGCCACGTGAATGGTCACGTGGAGGAAATGTACGGCGGCCATGTTGTCATGAAGGCATTTAACTATGAAGAAAGAAGCGTAAAGAAATTTGATGAGTACAACAATGAGCTTTACAATGTGGCATGGAAATCTCAGTTTTTGACAGGTCTTATGATGCCTATTATGAACTCTGTAAGCAACTTAGGGTATGTAGGCGTCGTCGTCTTAGGAAGCTACCTTGTGATAAATGGCACTATACAAGTAGGCGATATACAGGCTTTCATTCAGTACGTAAGGTCATTTACTCAGCCATTGGCGCAGATAGCGAATATATCCAATATACTTCAACAGACGGCTGCATGTGCCGAAAGGGTGTTTGAATTCTTAGACGAGGAAGAAGAAGTGCCTGAAACAGAGCATCCTGTGAAACTTGAAAATGTGGAAGGCCATGTGCAGTTTGACCATGTGCACTTTGGATATAGACCTGACAAGATAATAATAAATGACTTCTCAGCCGATATTAAGCCGGGTCAAAAAGTAGCCATAGTGGGACCAACAGGTGCTGGCAAGACTACGATGGTAAAACTCTTGATGAGGTTTTACGATGTAAATGCAGGAAGGATATTGATAGATGGACATGACATAAGGGAATTTACCAGAAGCGATTTAAGGTCATTGTTTGGCATGGTGCTGCAGGATACTTGGCTTTACAATGGCACCATAATGGACAATATAAGGTATGGAAAACTTGATGCTACAGATGAGGAAGTCATAAAAGCCGCAAAGGCAGCTCATGTAGATCACTTCGTCCACACGCTGCCAGACGGGTACAACATGGTTTTAAACGAAGAAGCATCAAACGTATCGCAAGGACAGAAACAGCTTATAACTATAGCAAGAGCCATACTTAAAGATCCTAAGATACTGATACTGGACGAAGCCACCAGCTCCGTCGATACACGTACAGAGATACTAATACAGAAGGCTATGGATAACCTTATGAAAAACCGCACAAGTTTCATCATTGCCCACAGGCTTTCTACAATTAGAGATGCGGATCTCATACTTGTCATGGATCACGGTGACATTGTAGAGCAAGGCACCCACAAAGAGCTTCTTGCTAAAGGCGGATTTTACGCTAAGCTTTACAACAGCCAGTTTGAAGACCAAGAAGTTGCAAGCTAAAAAAAGGAACTTCCTAAATGGAAGTTCCTTTTTTTAGTTATCTAAAGTCGTCTAAGTATTTTTCTGCCATCATCGGGTCCAATTTAGCGTCTACCAATGGCGGGCCATCCTTCAAAAAGCTTACATTATCTATATACGTAGGTTTTTCCACCTTGTATATTATGCCTATCGGTATCCTGTCGCCCCATTCATCAGCCACTTTGAAGGCATTGTCTAAGTCGGTGTAGTCATAGTCGTCTGGAAGCTCATACACCCTGTCGTTGTACCATTTGAATGTATTTACCCTGTTAAATGTGACACATGGTTGGAAGATGTCTAAAAGAGCGTATCCGTCGTACATTATGGCTTCTTTCATCATCTTCTTAAGATGCTCATAATTTCCGGAAAAGCTTCTTGCTACAAATCCAGCTCCCATTGTAAGGGCAAGTTTTATTGGCTTTACAGGGTCTAAGATTACACCGTCAAACTGCAAACTTGTTTTTTGTCCTTTTGCCGTCGTAGGGGATGCTTGGCCTTTTGTCAAGCCGTATATTTGGTTATCGTGGACAAAGTGTGCTATGTTTGCGTTTCTCCTGATTGCATGTATAAAATGGTTTCCACCTTCACCGTACGTATCGCCATCTCCTGAGTCTATTATCACTTTAAGGTCTTTGTTGGCGATGTTTATGGCTGTGGCAGGTGGTAAAGCTCTTCCGTGAAGGCCATTAAATCCATTGACGTTTATATAGTGAGGCATCTTTGCAGCCTGCCCTATTCCCGATGCTATCACAACCTGATGTGGCTTTAGACCAAGCTCATTAAGCGCATCCTTTAAAGCATTAAGTATGCCGAAGTTTCCACATCCAGGGCACCACGCCGTTTCATAAGTTTCAAATGCGGTATTCATAAAATCATCCCTTTCTCACATTAATACAAGCTTGATGCTTTCGATATTTCCCTTATTCTATCGTAGATGTACTTGGAGCTCATCATGCGGCCGTCGTATTTAAGTATGTGTTCATCTGCCTTTATAAGGGCGTTTTCTCTCATGAGGCTATCAAGCTGTGCTGTGGCATTTTGCTCAACATCAATTATCATCTTTGCAAATTTTCCGTACTTTTTGATGAGCTTTGTAGGAAATGGCCATATATCACCAAATGAGAGGGCTCCTACTGACAGTCCATCCTTTAAAAGCATGTCTACTGCTTCTTTTACAGGTCCGTACATTGAACCCCAGCAAGTTATGAGGATATCTGGATTTTCGGTTCCAATGAATAAAGGCTCTTGAATTTCTTCCTTCAGTAGCTTTAACTTTTTCATCCTCTTGTTTACCATCATTACCCTCATATCCTGCGACTCTGTGATGTGGCCCAATTCATCGTGTTCATCGCTGTCTATAAGGACTGTAGCGCCTTCTACTTTGCCCGGTATTATCCTTGGGGATATGCCGCTTTCAGTCAATTTGTAGCGCTTATACACGCCATTTTCCAACGCTTCATCGCCTGATATATGCCTTTCTATCCTTATCTTTGTAAAATCAAAAGGTTTTACAGTCACACCAGAATCTGCCAGATACTGGTCGCTTACAAGTATGACAGGTATCTGGTACTTGTCTGCTATATTAAATGCCCTTGCAGTTTGATAAAATGCATCTTCTGGGCTTCTCAATGATATTACCATCTTTGGAAATTCACCATGGCCTGAATGAATTATGAACCTTAAGTCCCCTTGCTCTGTCCTTGTTGGAAAGCCTGTTGCAGGTCCCGGCCTTTGAACTTCAGTTATGACGATAGGGATTTCTGTTATTCCCGCTAAACTTATGCCTTCCACCATAAGCGCAAATCCTCCGCCAGAGCTTCCTGTCATTGCTCTCACTCCCGCGTAGGATGCGCCTAATGCCATGTTGATGGCAGATATTTCATCCTCAACTTGTTCTACTACGATACCTGCATCCCGAGACTTTTTAGCGATGTAAGTCATGACGCTTGTAGAAGGTGTCATAGGGTATCCGCAGTAAAATTTGACTCCTGCAGCAATAGCTCCTAATGCGATGGCTTCGTTGCCGCTTATGTAGATGTTGTCGTCTTTTTTTCCCAGTGGCACGTTAAAAATCTGCTTTGCCATGTTGTAGCCAGTGTCAATAGCCTTTAGATTTGCGTTTAGCACATCGCCTTTGAATTCATCGTTTAAAACTGTGTGAGATACGTCCAATGGAATGCCAAACAGTTTAAGCAGTACGCCTACGGCAGCAGTTCCTGCAACACGTGGATTGCCGCATTCTTTTGCGATTTCCTTAAAATCAAATGACATGTATGCATCGTTATCTGAAAGGGATCTATCTAAGATGAGTTTTCCGTAAGATTTCAAACTTTTAGAGTGCAAATTTACAGTGTCTTTATCAAGAGCGATTATGGCATCAAACTTCTCATCGTGTGAATAAAGCGGTTTGTCGTCGAATCTCACTTGAATGAAGTTGTGACCGCCTCTTACACGTGACATGTAATCTTTCATGGAAAAGACGTACAAGCCGCATCTTTTCAAGGTTTTTTCAAATACATACGACAAGGTGTCTATTCCCTGACCTGCAGCACCACCGATTAATACATTGTAGTCCATACATTAGTCCCCCTTATTTACAATATCTTGTAATTCAATTATACCACTACTGATAATTATTATCAATAAAAATGGAATATTATCTTTAAATAAATACATTTTACAAATGAAAACAGCTAAAATCCTTTTGGTTGTGATTATCCTACAAGTTATCCACATGTAAATGTGCATATGTGGATAAGTCCTGTGTTAAAAAGTTTAGGTAAAGATGCACTAAATTTAGACAAAAAACGACTGTGTAAGTGCTGTGAAAAAAGTTGCTCACACTTTATATGTTGATAAGTCTTGAAAACGGACTTTTATGTAAATTACCATAGCAAATAATCCCGCATTGTTATATAATATTAAGGGATTTTTTAAATTATAACAGGCAAGATGTGAAAGGGGGTACCCCCGTTTTTGGGTATTTGAGATGAAATTTTGTTCATTGAGGTCCGGAAGCAGTGGAAATGCCGCATACATTGGATACAAAGATGTACATATTCTGGTGGATGCAGGCTTAAGTGGCAGCACAATAGAAAAAAGCCTTTTAAACATAGATGTAAATCCGCGCAGCATTTCCGCAATTTTGATAACACATGAGCACAATGACCACATAAAAGGGGCAGGAGTATTGTCAAGGAGGTACAATATTCCTATATATGCCAATGAGGCCACGTGGGCTTCCATGGAAAACCTTCTTGGTGAGATAGACTGCGACAACAAGCGTTTTTTCAAAACCGGTGAAGATTTTACATTGGGAGATGTTAGGATAAGGCCTTTCAAAAAATCCCATGATGCGGCGGAACCTGTAGGCTTTTCATTTTTCTGCGGCCAGAATAAAGCCACCATAGCCACAGATTTAGGGTATATAAGTAGAGGCGTGGCAGCAAATATAATGGACTCTGATATAGTACTGTTGGAGTCTAACCATGACGTAGACATGCTTATAAATGGCTCATATCCATGGACATTAAAAAAAAGGATACTTTCACCACATGGACATCTTTCCAATAAAGATGCGGCAGAAGCCATAAAGAAGTTTATCAAACTTAAATCAATAGGCAAAATTTACTTAGGACATCTAAGCCAAAACAACAACAAGCCTGAAATAGCATATAAGACTGTTACAGATGTGCTGAAAGAAGAAGGCATAGACTACGAAATAAATATTGCTTTAAGGTATGCAGAAAGCGACATTGTGGAAATATAAAAGGGCCTTATGGCCCTGTTCCTATTGATTCTATCTTCCACGGTGAATCTTTTGTTGACTTTGATATTATAAAGAAGAATGTGTTTCTTCCATTTCTTGTAGGCGTATTATCTTCGCTTTTTAATGTCAGATTCACTGTCACTTTGTACTCTTTGCTTTCATAGATATTTTTATTCTTTACAGGTGTGTAACCTTTGTTTTCCTCTATGCTTAATACCGTTGCCGATTTTGTATTTAGCTCGAGGCTGTTTTGCTCAAAGTCCGAATTGTAAAGGACATTTGCAGGTCTGTTGATGTAAAGCATGTCATGCAGCATATCAATAGAGAGAGTTGAATATATTAGGCTTTTGTCCCCTTTATTTATCCCGTTAAAAAATGCGTATATAAGCTCTTGTGGTGTAAGATTGTCTGTTGCTGGCGATGACATTTGCTTTAAAAAGCCGTGGGCTGCTACCCAGTCAATCCAAGGCCTTTCTGTAAGTGTTTCAATGTAGTTCTTTTTAAGTGATAGGGGTGTTGATGCGTTAAACTCAAGCCATGCGCCGATTATATCTTGCCCATCTCTCAAGATTACAGCATTTACAGGATACGTGTATTTGCTGCTTTCTCCTAATCCTGGCAGTTTCTCATTTAATCTGTATATTACAGCTTTCACAGTTTTACCTTTGTATTTTTCAATATTATACCCTATATCCCTTGATAGAAAATTCACTTCAGTCCAATAAAGTCCAACAGGCATAGAAGTGCCTTGAATATTCCAATCAGATGGAATTGTCACATCGAAGTAAGATGATTCTTTTTCAGGGCTAAAGCCATACTTCAGTAAAAACTTCGTGTCTTCTCTATATGTGTTGAACTGGCCACTTGAACAGGCGGTCATAAATATTGTCAATAAAACACAAAACAAAAGCAAAAACTTCTTCAATTTCATCTCCCCTTTAAAACATTTACTTATATTATATAACAAAAAATATGTAAATTCGTTACTAAATTATAAATTTTTTAAGGCATAATTATGTCTAAAATGATTTCATATACTTGATTTTTTTAGTTTACTGTGATAAAATGTACACATTACACGGATAAATGTACTCCATACAGATACACAAGAAAGGGGGCGGAATTTTGAAGGAAGAAAGCAAGTTTTACATCATCAGAGAAGAGATTTTATCTGATGCACTTAAAAAAACTCTCATGGCAAAGGAACTCATCGAGACAGGAGAAGCAAAAACGATAAACGATGCAGTGAAGAAAGTTGGTATATCCAGAAGTGCGTTTTACAAGTACAAAGATTACATCTTTCCTTACTCCAAGTTTTCTAAGGGAAAGATAATAACTTTGTCGTTGCTTTTAGAGCATATGCCTGGTATCCTGTCGTCGATACTGGATATTATAGCCATGATGAAAGGAAATGTTATTACGATAAATCAAAGCATGCCGTCCCTCGGTGTTGCCAGTGTCTCTATATCCATAGATACCCAGTACATGGCAAAGGGCATTGAAGAACTAATAAAAAAGATTGAAGAAGAGCACGGTGTCAGAAAGGTAGAGATACTTGGCGAGTAATTTATTTACATTATTTTGGAGAGGAAGGGTTTTACTGTGAAGATAGGTTTAATGGGGCTTGGAACTGTAGGTTCAGGTGTTGTGCACCTGATAGAAGAAAATGGGGATGCCATTGAAAAGAAGATTGGCCAAAAAATAGAGATTAAGAAGATACTAGTTAAAGATCCTGAGAAAAAGAGGATTAAAGAGGCACAAGGAAAGATAACGATAGTGCCTGAAGAGATTTTGGATGATCCTGAAATAGATGTAATAGTGGAAGTGATGGGAAAAGAACATCCGGCACTGGAATACATGAAAGCAGCGATTTTAAAAGGGAAGAATGTAGTTACGGCAAATAAGGAAGTCATTGCAAAACATGGTAAGGAGCTTATAAGGCTTGCAAATGAAAACAATGTAAACCTCCTTTATGAGGCCTCTGTAGGAGGTGGTATACCGATAATTAGACCTTTAAAAAGCTGCCTTGCAGCCAATAAGATATACGAGATAAAAGGTATATTAAACGGCACAACAAATTACATCTTGACAGAAATGAAATCGAGAGGTATGAGCTTTGAAGGTGTCTTGAAAGAAGCTCAGCAAAAGGGATATGCGGAGCTGGACCCTACAGATGATGTAGATGGGTTTGATGCTGCAAGAAAGCTGGCCATCCTTTGCACACTGTCTTTCAATAAGTATGTTGTACCAGATAATATATATACAAAAGGCATAAGGACTATCTCAAAAGAAGACATTAAGTATGCTGACGAACTGGGCTTTACTATAAAGCTTATTGCTTATGGCAGACTTGATGAAGACGGAAAGCTGGAGGCATGGGTACATCCTGTCATGATATCTAAGAAAAATCCGTTAAATGGAGTAAATGGTGTTTACAACGCTATACTTGTGGAAGGAAATGCAGTAGGCAAGCTTATGTTTTACGGGCAAGGAGCTGGTATGATGCCTACAGCCAGTGCGGTTGTTGCCGATGTGATCGATGTGGTAAATCACATACCTGCTCAAAATGGCTATGAAGATGCTAAGATGAAGGACATCGTGGATACTGTATCCAAATACTATATAAGGCTTATAGCGCTGGATAAGCCGGGTGTAATGAGCAAAATAACAGGTGTGCTTGGTGCAGAAGGTATAAGCCTTGTATCTGTAGTTCAGAAGGAAGTCATGGGAGAGTATGCAGAGATAGTCTTGATTACACATAATGCATTGACTAAAAATTTATTTAAGGCCTTAGACGAGATAGGCAATTTAAAAGAGATAGATAAAGTGGCAAGTGTAATAAGAGTAGAGGGGGACGAATGATGGAATGGGATGGAATAATCAAATCATACAGAAACTACATGCCTAAAATAGATGATGAAAATATAATCACATTGAAAGAAGGAAATACGCCCCTTATAGAAGCCACAAACCTTGAAAAAAAATTTTCGGGGCTTAAGATATACTTGAAGTACGAGGGGTTAAATCCTACAGGTTCATTCAAAGACAGAGGTATGACTGTGGCTGTGTCCATGGCAAAGCAGGAAGGGTCACGGGCTGTTGTGTGTGCATCAACGGGCAACACATCTGCATCAGCTGCTGCATACGCTGCAAAAGCGGGGCTTAAGTGTATTGTCTTGATTCCAGGGGGGAAAATTGCATTAGGCAAACTAGCACAGGCTATTGCATACGGTGCAGAAGTTATTGCAATAAATGGCAACTTTGATGATGCGCTTAATTTAGTGAGGGAAATATCAAAAAAGCATCATATAACTGTCGTTAATTCTATAAATCCGTATAGGCTTGAGGGGCAGAAGTCATCATCATTCGAAATATGCGATACATTAAAAAAAGCTCCAGATTATCTGGCACTTCCTGTAGGCAATGCAGGGAATATAACGGCATACTGGATGGGATTTAAAGAGTATTACAGTGCTGGCATTATAAATAAACTTCCTAAGATGATAGGGTTTCAAGCAGCAGGTGCAGCTCCTATTGTAGAAAACAGAGTAATTGAGCATCCTGAGACAATAGCTACAGCCATAAGAATCGGAAATCCTGCAAGTTGGCAAAAAGCCGTAGCAGCAAGAGATGAATCAGGAGGCCTTATCGACAAGGTGACGGATGAAGAGATACTTGAAGCATACTCATACCTTGCTAAAAGCGAGGGAATATTTGCTGAGCCTGCATCATGTGCACCTATCGCAGGCGTCATAAAAAAGTACAGAGAAGGGCTATTTAAAGAAGGAGATACGGTAGTCTGCATACTTACAGGGAATGGCTTAAAGGATCCTGATACAGCAATAAAACTCGGAGGAAGCAGTGTAAAGACTGTTGATGCTGATTTGAAATCATTGGAAGGTGCAATATATGGATAAGTCTGTCCTTGTGAGAGTTCCGGCATCAACGGCAAATTTAGGTCCTGGATTTGACTCACTAGGTGTTGCCCTCAATCTTTACAATGATATATACATGGAGCTTAAAGGCAGCAGACTTGTGATTGATGTTGAAGGGGAAGGCATTTTAAATATAGATCGGGATGAGAAAAACCTCATATATAAAGCAGCCAAGAAAGTTTTTGACAAATTAAACATAACCGTAAGTGGCCTCTATATAAAGACTACTAACAATATACCGACAGGAAGCGGTCTGGGAAGCAGTGCATCTGCTATAATAGGCGGTCTCGTTGCTGCAAATGTCATCTGCGGGAACTCATTAAGTCACGATGACATTCTCGATATAGCATCTTCAATGGAAGGTCATGCGGACAATGTAGCCCCTGCTTTAAATGGTGGCTTTAATGCAGCCACGTTTGATGGTAAGAGAACTTACTACATTAAAAAAGAATTAGATGACAATTTAAGGTTTTTGGCGTTTTATCCGGAGAGGGAGCTTTTAACGTCAAAAGCCAGAGGCGTACTGCCATCAATGATAGAGTTTAGAAATGGAGTCTTTAATGTTGGGAGGGCATCACTGCTTACAGCATCTGTTTTTTCAGGCAGGTACGATTTATTGAAGTTTGCTTCACAAGATATGCTTCATCAGGTATACCGCAAGGAATTTATACCTGAGATGTACTACGTAATAGAAAGAGCGCTTGATAATGGAGCTTATGCGTCATTTTTAAGCGGTGCAGGACCAACTATGATGGTTCTTACGGATATCAGCATTGCAGATAAAGTGAAAGAGTCAGTAAAAAAAGTTTACGAAGATAGGAATATTAAATGCCGTATTTACGAATTAAAATGCGATAATACTGGTGCTAAAATCTTATAAAGGTCTATTATTAGGCCTTTATTTTGCATTACGACTGCTTATAGCGATATGTTTAAAATTTTGTGATATAATTAAGGTAAATTATTCTTAAGGAGGCTTATTTTATGAAAAGGCATTTATCAATTTTTCTTGCTATTGTAATCGTATTGACGCTTGTTTTTTCTGTGCCTTCAGTTACATATGCTGCAACGAATACGGCGGAGAGCGACAATATAAGCAGTTATTTAGATGATTTAGGCTCTATTATGCAGTTTATTAAAGACAACTATGCAGGAGACATAACATACGATCAAATGGAAGAAGGGGCAATAAAAGGCATATTATCATCACTTGATAAATACAGTACATATTTTACAAAAGACGAGATGGATTCATTTACAGAATCTACGTCAGGCACTTTTACAGGTGTTGGAATGGTAGTAGAACAGAGGGACAACGATATAGTCGTGGTGTCTACAATTAAAGGTTCACCGGCGGAAAGAGCTGGAGTAAAAAGCGGATATATCGTCGAATCCGTTGATGGAAAAAATGTCGCAGGCATGAGCATAAATGATGTTACAAGCCTCATTAAAGGTGAAAAAGGCACAAAGGTGAAGATAGGCTTCTTGGTAAATGGTAAGACAGTTGAATATGAGATAACGAGAGATGTAATAAATATAAATCCTGTGTCTTATAAGATTATAAACGGTATAGGATATATAAACATCAGTGAATTTAATGGAAATACAGAAAACAATGTTGCAAAAGCCCTTGACTATATGGATCAAAACAATATAAAGAAACTTGTCATCGATTTAAGGGATAATCCCGGCGGATACTTGTCGGAAGCTGTAGATGTTGCTAACTTCTTTGTGCCAGCAGGACCTGTTGTGACAGTGGCTATGAACGGTGGAAATAATCAGACGTATTATTCTTTCTTGAAAAATCAGAAGTACAAGATTGCAGTTCTCATAAACAATGGGACTGCGTCAGCAGCCGAAATACTGGCAGGTGCCATACAGGACACTAAAGCAGGAGTACTAGTAGGCGAAAATTCATACGGAAAAGGAACAGTGCAAGAAGTATTTACATTCCCAGATGGCAGTGGAATGAAGCTTACTATAGCGAAATACTTGCTTCCATCAGGAAGATGGATTGACGGGACAGGCCTCAAACCTGATGTAGAGGTAAAAGACAGCAGGGTAGCTTTGCCGGAATTGGTGTATACAAAAGATATAAAAAAGGGCGATACAGGAAATGACGTAAAACTGCTTCAGTCGTATTTAAGTCTTTTAGGGTATTATAAAGGGGAGCCTAACGGGTATTTTGGAAATGACACGTATGATGCTATTGTGAGCTTTCAAAAATACGCAGGAATACCAGCAACAGGCGTCCTTGATAGAGGCACCACTGATGCCCTTTCGTATTTCTATGGTTTGACACTTAAAAATGATGCCCAGTTGAATAAAGCTATTGAGCTTTTAAATCAGTAGATGATATCATAAATTGATGATGCGCTATAATTGAGAGAAGACAATTTTGCATGAACGAACGATGCAAAATTGTCTCCATTTTTAAAAAGACGTTTTTGTATGTCTTAATATGCATATGGGTGGTGAGAGAATGAAGATATTAGTTGCTCCTGATTCATTCAAAGGAAGCTTGTCATCAAAGGAAGTCCTAGAAGCCATAAGTGAAGGGATAAGAAGAGCCATAGATGCTGAGATTGTAGGAGTTCCTATAGCAGATGGTGGAGAAGGAACTGTTGATGCCTTGATTTTCTCATCAGGAGGAAAAGTTGTAGAAGCAGAAGTGGTAGGACCGCTTGGGGATACGGTAAAAAGCTTTTTTGGCATATTAAATGATGGCACTGCAGTGATAGAGATGGCTGCATCGTCAGGCTTAAGCCTTGTGCCAGACAACATGAGAAATCCTTTAATAACTACGACTTACGGCGTCGGTCAGCTTATAAAGGAAGCATTAGATAAAGGGTGCCGCAAATTCATCATAGGTTTAGGCGGCAGCGCCACAAACGACGGTGGTGCCGGAATGATTCAAGCATTAGGAGTTAAGCTCTTAGATGAAGACGGCAAAGACATACCTTACGGAGGAGGAAATCTTTACAAGCTCAAAAAAGTTGACATAAGCAGTATTGATAAAAGAGTATATGAAAGTATTTTCATAGTGGCATCTGATGTAACAAATCCTCTTTGTGGTGAAAACGGTGCATCTGCTGTATATGGACCACAGAAAGGTGCAACAAAAGAGATGGTGGAAATTCTTGACGACAATTTAAGGCACTATGCCAGTGTGGTAAAAGAGACATTAGGCAAAGACTTTTCAGACGTTCCCGGTGCTGGTGCGGCGGGCGGACTGGGCTTTTCCTTAATGGCATTTTTAAATGCTAAGATAAGATCTGGAATAGACATTGTGATGGAAGCTTCAAATATAGATGAAAAGATAAAGTCATGTGATATTGTAATAACGGGTGAAGGCAATACAGATTTTCAAACTGCACACGGCAAAGCACCAGCAGGCATAGCAAGGATAGCAAAAAAATACGGAAAGCCTGTTCTGATACTATCAGGTGGTCTAGGTAAAAACTATAAAGACCTTTATGATGTAGGTGTCACATCAATGTTCAGCATCGTAGATAAACCTATGACGCTTCAAGAAGCGATGATAAATGCTAAAAAGCTTATATCTGACAGGGCAGAAGATATAATTCGCATATTCATATCAGGGAGGAATTCTAAATAGTTTATCTCATTTTTTGCATAAGATAAACTAATACATACCATAATGTCTACTTATAGTAGACATTTGTTTTTTCCTATTGCATTTTTTTCTTTAATAGTTTATCATATTAAATAAATATTTAAAAAGGTGTGAAGATGATGAGTGACAAAATTCTTATGACTCCGGGGCCTACTATGGTGCCAAAGGAAGTATTAGATGTATGTCATCTGCAGCCGTATCACCATAGGACGCCGGAGTTTTATGAACTTTTTTCATGTCTTAATTCAAATCTTAAAAAGATATTTAAAACAAATGTGGAAGTCATGACGCTAACATCATCAGGTACAGGCGGCATGGAGGCTGTTGTTGCAAATCTCTTCAAAAGAGGAGACAAAGTACTTGTGGCAAGTATAGGCCATTTTGGAGAAAGGTTTTACGATATCACAAAGGCATATGGTCTTCAATCAGACATTATCGATTTTGGATGGGGCAATGCAGTCGATCTGAACAAATTAGAAGATGCATTGAAAAAGAGTGAATACAAGGCATTGATTGTGACGCAAAATGAGACTTCAACAGGTGTTACAAACGACATAAAAGCAATTGCTGATGTAGCAAAAAGGTATGATATGCCAGTCATTGTGGATGCCGTAAGCTCATTGGGTGGTATACCCCTAGAGATGGACGAATGGGGACTTGATGCGGTTGTGACATGCTCTCAGAAGTGTCTCATGTCACCGCCGGGTCTAAGCTTTGTGGCTTTAAGCGAGAGGGCATGGCAGATGACAGAGGAATCTGATCTTCCTAAATATTATTTTGACCTTAAAAAAGCGAGAAAAGGTGTGCAAAAGGAAAAACCGGACAACCCATATACACCTGCAGTTTCCACAATTATGGCCGTAAAGAAGGCTACAGACATGCTTCTTAATATGGGTATGGACACAGTATACAAAAATCAGCACTTAATCGGTGAGAAGGTAAGAAAAACCATCAAAGATATAGGCCTTAAACTTTTCCCTGATGAATCAATATCGTCAGACCTTTTGACTGCAGTAGAAGTGCCAGAAGGGTACAAAGCTAAAGACATAATAAACTACATGTCTGAGAAGGGAGTACTTATAACAGGCGGGCAAGCCCATTTAAAAGGTAAGATAATACGCATAGGGCACATGGGATACATCACAGATGAAATGCTTAATACGACATTTGATGCCCTAAAAAATGCACTATCGGATTTATCTTAGTTTTAAATAATTTTTTGAGGGGGAAGGAAACAGTTAAAATAATTTTATAAAACTCTCTATACAATTTATAAAATTTGTGGTTATTATTGTATACGAGAGGTGGTATAAATGAAATTTTATAGTATAGGTAAATTTGCTAAACTAATAGGCAAAGCAGAACAAACTTTACGAAACTGGGATAAAATGGCATATTAAAGCCTGTGTATGTTGCTCCATCAGGATTTAGGTATTATTCAGAAGAACAACTTAATCATTTTCTCGGCACAAATAAACCAATAACAAATAAAAAAGTTATTGGATATTGTAGAGTTTCAAGTCAAAAACGAAAAGATGACTTTGAAAGACAAATAATATATGTTAAAGAATAACATGATAGCAAAGGACTATCAATTTGAAATATTAACTGATATAGAAAGTGGAATTAATTATAACAAAAGTGGCTTAAATAAACTTATAGATATGGTAACAAAAGATGAAGTAGAGAAGATAGTAATTTTGTACAAAGATAGACTTGTCAGATTTGGATTTGAGTTGATAGAAAATATATGCCAAAAATACGGAACTGTTATTGAAATAATGGACAATACTGAAAAGACAGAAGAACAAGAAGTTGTTGAAGATTTAGTACAGATAATAACAGAATTTAGTTGTAAATTGAAAGGAAAAAGAGCAAATAAAGCCAAGAAAATGATTAAGGAGTTGACACAAGATGATAAAAACATATAGAGTAATGCTTCTGCCAAATAATAAGCAAAGAACGAAACTTTTTGAATGTGCAGGAGTTGCAAGATGGGCATACAATTTTGCATTAGAGCAGGAACAAATTAACTATAGAAATAATGGTAAGTTTCTAAATGATAGAGATTTGAGAAAAAAGCTAACTCGATTTAAGCAAACCGAAGAATATAAATGGCTTAATAATTATTCAAATAATATAACAAAACAAGCAATAAAGGATGCTTGTGTGGCTTTTAAAAATTTTTTTGAAGGTAGAACGAAATTTCCAAAATTTAAAAACAAGAAAAGAAGTAAGCAAAGTTTTTATCAAGATACAGATAAAATACTTGTAACAGAAACACATGTTAAATTAGAGAAATTAACTACTTCTAAGAAAAAAAATAAACAAAAACTAAATTGGATCAAATTAGCTGAAACAAATAGAATACCAATAGGAAAAAATATTAAATATACTAATCCCAGGATAATATTTGATGGACTAAATTGGTGGTTAAATATTGGAGTAGAAGTAAATAAAATAAAAAATGATAGTTATACAGAAGGAATAGGTATAGATTTAGGCGTAAAGGATTTAGCAGTAGTTAGCACAGGACAGAAATTTAAAAATATAAATAAATCCACCAAGGTTAAAAAGTTAGAAAAGCGACTTAAGAGATTGCAAAGAAAATTATCTAAAAAGTATGAGTTAAATAAAATTCAAATAGAAGGAGGTGAATTCCGTTACAGAAAGACTCAAAACATTAAAAAGCTAGAATTCCTTGTTTTAAAAACACGAAGAGGGCTTAAAAACACAAGGCATAATTATATCCATCAAATAACTACATCTTTGGTGAGAACCAAGCCAGAATATGTAGTTATGGAGAGTTTAAATACTTGTGGAATGCTAAAGAATAGAAAGCTATCTAAATCGATACAAGAACAGCTATTCCACGAATTTAAAAGGCAGATGGAATATAAGTGTGCATGGAATGGAATTAAGTTTATACTTGCAGATAGATTTTATCCTTCAAGTAAAACTTGTAGCAATTGTGGCAACATAAAAGATAGCTTGTCCCTATCAGAAAGAGTTTTTACATGCGATGAATGTGGATACAAAATAGATAGGGACTTAAATGCAAGTATAAATCTTAAAAATTATGGTAAATCAATAGCATAGCACTAAAAAAGCTACTATTGATATGTACCCATACGTTAGTGGGGAATTTAAGCCTTTGGAGTGTCAAAGAAACACCAGTAGGTTTATCCGAAAGTGGACACGATGAACAAGGAAGGAAACAGAAAAGTTTTATAACTTTTTATAAGTTTTCTGTAACGGATTTGTTGTGAAAGTATTGGTGACGGAGAGAATTGCCGAAAGCGGCATAGAGTACCTTAAAAATCACGCTGATGTTGATTTCAAATTGGATTTGCCGCGAGAGGAGCTTTTAGAAATCATAGGAGACTATGATGCAATCGTCGTAAGAAGTGTAACAAAAGTTGACAAAGAACTTATCTCAAAGGGAAAGAATTTAAAAGTCATAGGAAGAGCAGGCAATGGCGTCGATAATATAGATCTTTTAGCAGCTACAGAAAAGGGCATAATAGTCGTAAATACACCTGAAGGAAATATCATATCAGCCGCGGAGCATACGATTGGGCTTATGCTATCTATTGCCAGAAACATACCACAAGCGTACAATGGTGCAATAAATGGCGATTTTAGAAGAAATAAGTTTAAAGGTGTGGAGCTAAATGGAAAGACTGTAGGCATAATCGGATTAGGAAGGATAGGGTCTTTAGTTGCAACGAGGCTTGCAGCATTTGGCATGAAGGTCATTGCTTACGATCCATACATTCCTGACAGCCGCTTCGAAAAGTTCGGTGCCAAAAAAGTTTCATTTGATGAACTCTTAAGTGAATCTGATTTTATAACTATCCACACTCCTAAGACGGAGGAAACCATCGACATAATTAGCCACGAAGAATTTAAAAAAGTCAAAAAAGGCGTGAGGATAGTAAATTGTGCAAGAGGCGGTCTTATAAATGAAGAAGCTCTTTACAATGCAGTCAAAGAAGGGATTGTTGCTGCAGCAGCACTGGACGTGTTTAAAGTAGAGCCATCATACGACAGGGAAAAACAGGACTTCCACAATAAGCTTTTAGAGCTTCCAAATGTAGTCGTAACTCCGCATTTAGGAGCATCTACGGTAGAGGCACAAAACAATGTAGGCATATCTGTAGCAAAAGAAGTAATAACGGCTTTAAACGGCAAACTGTACGGAAACATAGTAAACCTACCAGATATAAAAGCTGATGAATTTGGAGAATTAAAGCCTTATATGAAGCTGTGTGAAGCCATGGGAGCACTTTATTACCAGATAAACGATGTACCTGCAAAGACCGTAGAGATAATATATAGAGGTGAAATATCAAATCTAAACACCGAGGTTGTGACACTTCATGCCTTGAAAGGGCTTTTAAGACCGGCATTGAAAGAAGGCATAAGCATAGTGAATGCAAGGCTTAGAGCAAAGGAGATGGGCATAGAAGTAATAGAAGGCAAAATAGATGAGATAGACCACTATTCAAGCCTCGTCACAATAAATGTAATTGACACAAAAGGAGAGTCTTATAAGTTTTCAGGGACAACTTATGGAGATGAGATAAGGATTGTAGAATATTTAGGCCATAGAGTTAACTTTGAACCGACTGAGTACATGCTGTTTGTAAGAAACAAAGATATACCTGGTGTAATAGGACACATCGGAAATGTATTGGGGGATTTCGGCATAAACATATCATCTATGCATGTAAGCCCTAATAAAAACGATGGTACGGCACTCATGATCGTAAACACAGATAGGGAAATCCCACAGGAGGCTGTAGAATCATTAAACAAACTAAACAGCATATTGAGGGCAAAGGCAGTGAAAAATTTGATATGATCCTTATAAAAATTTTTACACCAATGCAGGAAAATTATGTTTTATGTCGAATATAACGAATATAAAATAAAATAGATAAAATAGGATTCTATGATGTATAACCTGTATCTGGGCACCTGGGTTATGCGGAGATAGTGGTGCAACCGGCCGTAGTATCTTTATACTGCGGTTTTTTAATTTTTAAATGGGGATAGGGGTTTAAATACGGCAAAAGGATAAGCACATGCTTATCCTTTTAGCTTATGTTTTTATATCTTATACGGTATCATTTTTCTCTTGTCAAAATAATTAAGTGTGTCTATTCCAAACGATTTTACGTATTCGTAAGCTTTGTCAAAATCCCTTGCCACATCTTCCGGTGTATGTGCATCAGAGTTTACAAGTATAGGTATGTCATATTTTTTAATCATGGACATTATCTCTTTAGATGGATAGATTTCTCCTACAGGTTTCCTCCAACCTGCTGTTGAAACTTCTACAGCTATACCGGTCTTTGCTATATTCTTAATATTTTCATCTATTTTATCATAAACCATCATTGTTGGTCTGTACTTAAATATTTTCACTAAATCGATATGGCCTATGAAGTCAAAGAGTCCTGTTTCAGCCATCTTTTCAATCATATTAAAATATTCTAAATATACAGAATCCACATCACATGTTTCCCAAATATCAAGGCAGTCATCAAGATCTATACCCCAGTCACCGATCCAGTGTATAGAGCCAATCACATAATCCCACGGATAGGGCTTTAAGAAATCCTTCAGCTCTTTTTCCTTACCTGGTATATAGTCTGCTTCTATACCAAGTTTTACAGGAAGCCCCATGGACTTTGCCTCATTTATAAGCGATACATACTCATCGATGTCTTGACCACTGTATTCTTTGACCCATTTGCCTCTAAAGCCGTCGCTTCCAAATGCGTTATATCCTTTATCAAATCTGTATCCATGTTCTGATATACCTATCTCTGTAAGGCCTTTCTTTTGCGCATTATCTACAAACTTTTTAAGCCAATCAATCGTGTACGGTCCTCTTTCTATGTGTACATGATAGTCTGATGACATATATTTTCCCCCTTTACATTGATAAACTAATTATAATATCAAAACAAAAACATTGCAATAATAGACGAAAACGTATGATATAATAATGATAGCCTCCAAGAAAGGAGGTGAAACAATGACCACTGGCGACAAAAGGCGGAAAAGAAACCGCAAAATAGACTGGTACAAGATCACGGAAATACTGCTTAAATTATTAGAGATAATAATTAAGTGGTACACGAAGTGATATGTACATAGTCGAGAAAAAGGTGAGGGTAGCAGCCTCACCTTTTTCTAAACAATGACCACTGGTTTTAAATTTGCCTATATATATTATACCATATTATTTTATTTTTTAAACATTTTTCAGTAAAAACATTACAATAATAGACGAAAACGTATGATATAATAATGGTAGCCTCCAAGAAGGGAGGTGAGCGTTGTGACCGCAGGCAGCAAAAGGCGGAAGAGAAAACCGCCAAATAGACTGGTACAAGATCACGGAAATACTGCTTAAGTTATTAGAGATAATAATTAAGTGGTACACGAAGTGATATGTACATAGTCGAGAAAAAGGTGAGGGTAGCGTCCTCACCTTTTTCTTTGCAAAGTGTCCACAGGTGGCAAATTTGCCTATATATATTATACCACATTATTTTATTTTTCAACCCCCTTTACATTCAAAAAAATCTCATATATAATAAAAAAGTATTTATATTATTGGGGTGTTTTTGATGAGTCATTATCGAAGAAAATTCAAAAAAACATCTAAAAATTAAAGGGATAAGAGTCTCTATTTTTAAGAAATAGAGATTTTTTTAATGCCTATACCCTAAAGAAATGCATTTTGTGTTCGATATAAGATAAAATAAAAGATGAGGTGAGACGATGTCAAAGTATATATTTGTGACGGGCGGTGTTGTGTCATCCTTAGGCAAAGGAATAACAGCAGCATCACTAGGAAGATTATTAAAAAGCCGTGGAATTAGTGTAGCGGTGATAAAATGCGATCCATATATAAACATAGATCCGGGAACCATGAGTCCATATCAGCACGGCGAAGTATTTGTCACAGAAGATGGTGCAGAGACGGACTTAGATCTTGGACATTATGAAAGATTTATAGACATAAACCTTACAAAAAGCAGCAATATAACTACAGGAAAGGTGTACTGGTCTGTCATATCAAAGGAGAGAAAGGGCGATTATTTAGGAGCTACAGTTCAGGTAATACCACACATTACGAATGAGATAAAAGACAGGATAAGGCGAGTAGGAAAAGAACAGAATGTGGATTGCGTCATTGTGGAGATAGGAGGCACTGTAGGGGACATAGAAAGTCTGCCGTTTTTGGAAGCAATAAGGCAGATAAGCGTTGAAGAAGGTAAAGACAATGTTATGTTTATACACGTGACTCTTGTGCCGCATCTCGGCAAGACCGGTGAGCTTAAGACAAAGCCCACTCAGCACAGTGTAAAAGAATTAAGATCCATTGGCATACAGCCTGACATGATCGTCTGCAGGACAGAATTTCCTCTGACAGAAGATATAAAAGAAAAAATAGGCATGTTTTGCAATGTTAAACCAGATGCTGTTATCGAAAATATCGATGTAGACTCCATTTATGAAGTGCCATTGGAGCTTGACAGGCAAAAAGTAGATGAATACGTCATAAAGAGGCTTAATCTACCGGCAGGAGAGCCTGATTTGAAAGAATGGAGAGCATTTGTAGAAAAAGAGAAGAACTTGAAAAAAGAAGTAGAGATCGCTTTGGTAGGCAAATACGTAGAGCTGCACGATGCATATATAAGCGTTGTAGAGTCATTGAGACATGCAGGCATATACAACGACGCCAATGTAAAGATCAGATGGATAAATTCAGAAGATGTAAATGACGATACAGTTGATGAGCTTTTAAGAGGCGCAAAAGGCATCCTTGTGCCCGGAGGATTTGGCGATAGAGGCGTAGAAGGGAAAATAAGGGCAGCCCAGTACGCTAGGGAAAACAAGATACCGTACTTAGGACTGTGTTTAGGCATGCAGTGTGCAGTTATAGAATTTGCAAGAAATGTAGCAGGATTAAAAGATGCCCATTCTACAGAATTCAACGGCGCGACACCTTACCCTGTTATTGACCTTATGCCTGAGCAGAAAGATATAGACGAGAAGGGCGGCACAATGAGGCTTGGCGTATACCCTTGCAAGTTAAAGGAAGGCACAAAGGCTTATGAAGCGTACAAAGACGAGTTGATTTATGAACGCCACAGGCACAGGTATGAGTTTAACAACGAATATAGGGAGCTTCTGACATCAAAAGGACTTGTATTATCAGGTTTGTCGCCAGATGACCGCCTTGTAGAGATAATAGAGGTAAAAGATCATCCATTCTTTGTTGCATCACAATTTCACCCAGAGTTTAAATCAAGGCCACTAAGACCACACCCATTATTCAGAGATTTTATAGCTGCAGCATTATCAATGAAGTAAGGATCCGCTTTCGGGTCCTTTTTTGATTTGCGCCTTTTTTGTGATATAATGACAATGAAAATTAGTAAACGGTGATAGTTATGAGAAATTTAACAAATATCAAAAAACAGATCGATTTACTTGTAGATTATATAAAAGAAAATCCTAATATATTAGCTTTGTATATCTTTGGATCGTATGGGACGGAATATCAAAATGAAAATAGTGACATTGATTTTGCCGTTTTATATGAACGTATGCCAAGCCTTAATGATGAGCTTTTTTTGGAAGTAAAATTTTCAGAAATATTAGGCACAGATGATATAGATTTAATAAATCTAAACAAAGCATCTCTTGAGTTTAAACATAAAGTAATCTATACAGGGGATCTATTATATTGCAGAGATTATTTGAAATTGGCTGATTTTAAAGAAAATGTTTTTAAGTTTTACGGCGATTATGGAATAACAATGAAATTTTTTTACGACGATTATTTGAAAGGGTTGAAGGAGAATGCCTTATGACATTGAAAATTATATTAATTCTATAGGTAAGTTTTTAGGGCAATAGTTTGTGATGCTTCATCATTGCCCTTCATACATCTCTATCTTTTTTATTATATCTTCACCTGTATCTGTATTTCTCACAGTTATACGCTTTACAGTGTATGTGTCGCCTCTATATACATTTACGCCTTCCTTCATGGTAAATATCACTTTGTATCCTAATGATGCTGCCACATCTTTAGATGTTTCGCTGCCGACACCATAAGGGTATGCCAAAGCAATGACCTCTTTTCCTAAATTTTTTTCTATTTCTTCCTTAGCTTTAGAGAGATCGGTCTTTATCCTTTCTCTGTATTCATCCATCGTTTCAAGTTTCTCATTTACATCTATAGGTCCTGCCAGCATAGGTATATCATGATTTCCACTTTTTGCATACCTGTGAGAATCGTATGTATGGCTTTCAATCTCCATTACACCGCTTGACGACATCTCCTTCGCCTTTACCCAGTCAAAATGCGGATATGGAGTTACAACTTTATTATTAGGAGATGGCACATTTTTTACTATGACATTTATGACACCCTTATACCCGATTCTTTTAAATAGAGGATATGCGTAAGTGTAATTGCCAAGATATCCGTCGTCAAATGTTATAAGTATAGGCTTCTTTGGAAGCATTTTGCCGTACTTTATAAAATTATAAAGATCTTCCACAGTTATAGTCTCATATCCGTGATTTTTGAGGTACATAATCTGCTTTTCAAAGTTTTGTGGAGTGATAAGCACACCGCTTTTGTTAGATGGAATTTTGCCATCATAGATATTGTGATACATAAGGACTGGGATGCACTTTTTTAAGTTTTCAGCTTTTTCATATCTATAAAAACCAAATGCGGCAATTATCATTATCAAAGATAAAATTATTGCAAATTTCTTCAATTATTTCACCTCGCAATAGCATTATATCATAACTTATTGTAAAATAATATAGAAAGCTATAACAGTGCATAGATGGCGACAACCGAACGAACGGAGCGAGACGTTAGTACATAGAAAACAAAATTTGTGAACGCTGATAAATTTCCAAGAGGAGAAATAAGCTATAATGAAGCGATTTTTTATAATTTTACTGATATTTTTAATAACGATGAATATAGCCATCATAAGAACATCCTACAAAGACAATATAAAGTACGTATTAAAAGATAAAATAGTATTTGTTCCTCTTGATACAAGACCTGTATCGCTTCAAAATGTAGAGATATTGGCAAAGGCAGGAGGAAAAGAGCTTTTAGTGCCCCCTATTGATGCACTTGACGATTACAAGAAAAAAAGCAATCAAGATATGATTTATGATTGGCTGAAGGGCTCTGTCACAAGGCCTGACGTAAGTGCTGTTATAATATCTACAAATCAATTTATATCAGGTGGGCTCATAGCATCACGAAATTATTTAAACGACATGTCATATAAAGAAGGCATTGAAAGATTAAAAGAGATTATGAGCTTGTCAAATGGTAAAAGACTTGTATTGATCTCTATAATGCCACAGGTAGCGCCTGTGCTTTATCAGCAGGATACAAAGTATGTTCAAAACAGCACTAATATAGAATATTATAATGAAGTAAAAAAAGCCATATCAGAAAATGATGCAGAAATGCTGAATAAGCTGAAATCCCGCATGCCATCCTATCTATTTAACTACATGAATGTCATTGCATCAGAAGTGCTTATAAATGAAGAAATAGCATCGAATTTAAAGCCAAATGTCACTTTGACAATCGGTCTTGACGATACTACAATGAAAAGCATGCTTAAATACTCGTATGACGATCTAAAAAGTACCATAAAAGGCTATAAGGATATTTATATGCTTCATGGTGCCGATGAGATAAGCATGATGACGGTGGCTAAGATATTAAACGAAGAAAAAAGCTTCAGGCCAACGTATAAAATAGTATATGAAGAAAATGGCGATGAAAATAGTTATCTGTCTTACGAAGGCGGGACAGTAAGAGAGATAACAGAGGAGAAAATAGACTATGTGGGAGGAACTGAGTCTGACAATGCAAAAAATATTATTTATATTCACATGCACAAAAATAATAAAACAGGAATAAAAAATGTAGTTAGTAAATATAAAATTAGTGGACAAAATTTTGGCATAGCAGACGTAGCTAAGACAAATGGAGGTGATAAAGATCTTGTAGAAGCAATATTTAAAGATAAACTTATAAAAAACATTGATGCTTATTCAGGATGGAATACTCCCAGCAACTCAATCGGGACAGTGGTGGCAGAACTAAGTATAAAATCATATATTGATGCGGTAAAAGATAAAAAGACTTTAGTAGAATTACAGAAACACTACTATGCATTTACATTCATAAGATATGCTGATGATTACATATACCAAAGCGTAGTGAGAGATGCGATGCAGAGCTGGGCGAAAGCAAATGGGTTAAACCCAGATAATTTGGAAAATAAGAGTGAAGCAGACGCAGTGCTGAAAGAAAAGATGAAGCCGTATCTTAATATGCTGTCATCTGAATATGCTGATTGCGGCTTAAAAATAAAAAGTGTAGATGTAGAGTATCCGTGGAACAGGATGTTTGAAGTAAAAATTGCACCAATTTTGGACTAAAAAATTAATAATTTGTTAATAATTTTATGTTAAATTTAAGAAGGATATTTTCAAAGTTTGTCGTATATATCTAATTATGCACTAATAAAATGAAAATTTGTCATAAGCGTAATTTGTGAGCGATGATAAATTTTTAGAATTTATTGGCTATAAAATTATTGTTAATCAATTATTACAGAATTATTACAAAATGGTAACATTTATTGACTTCATGATTGACACGATGATATAATAAATTCAGGTTGGCAAAGAGCCACCTTACATAGTCAAAAGCTTTTTGGAAGGTACCACCTTTCAAAAGAAAAATATAACATTATATATTAAGGAGGAGGATTTATTCCATGAAGAACCTTAAAAAGTTAATAGCAGTGGTTCTCACTTTCACACTGGTGTTCAGTGCAATGGCAGTAGGCTTTGCAGGAACATTCTCAGATGTGAGTGATAGTGCACCGTATGCGAGTGCAGTTGCACGCCTGCAATCGTTAGGTTTAGTATCAGGTATGCCAGATGGCACATATCAACCTGATGGTGCTGTAACAAGAGCACAAATGATTGCATTTGTAAATGCAGCACAAGGTTTACAAGACGCTGCTAAGTTGGCAGTAGGTCCAACAAAGTTCAGCGATGTTCCAGCTAGCTATTGGGCATCAGGCGATATAAATATTGCTGATCCAAGTGGTTATCCAGATGGAACATTTAAGCCTAACAATACAGTAACATATCCAGAAGCTCTTGCATTAATATTAAGAGCATTGGGATATACAGCAGATTATTCATGGCCATATGGTGTAATAGCTAAAGCTACAAATGTTGGCATAACAAATGGCGTTACGCTTTCAGCAAATGCAACAATAACACGTGGCCAAATGGCTATGCTTGTTAACAATGCATTGGATCTCGACATCAATAAATATGTTGATGGTGCAGAAAGTGATACAGGGAAAAAATTAATAACAAAAGTTGCTACACCTACAGAATACATCGTTTTAGCTACAGCTGATCAGACAAGTGATGTAGCTGCAGGAAATGTAGAGCTATATGACGTTTCTGCAGGAAAAGAAGTTGTAAAGAGTGCTGGTAACATTGATTTTACACCATATGTTGGTGAAGATGTTAATGTATATTTCACAAGTACTGGTACTCCAGTATTAGTGGAAGAAAATACTAATAATACAAAGACATATACAGATGCTACTATAAAGAATGTAACAACAACAGGCGATGTATATGATAGCGATGGAAATGCAACAAATGTTTCGTTAAAGAATATTCAATATATTCTCTATAATGGATATTTGACAAACTGGAATGCGTTAAAGACAAAGACATTACCAGCGAGCTTTGATGTTAAATTTATAGATAACAATGGAGATAAGACATATGATTATGCAGTTGTAACTGGTTATGATTATGCTGCAAAATTTGTTACAGCTAATGTTGTAAGCGGTGCTAAGTATATTGCAACGGACAATGGTAACTATACATTAGTTGATAGTAGTGGAAATGCATATCATTATACTGTAACAGGTGACGTTTCGAAGTTAACAGATATCAAAGCTAATGATGTTGTTTACTATGGTAAGCAATATGATGCGGATGGCAATCAAGTTGGCGTATATCTATATGTTGTAAGACAGACTGTTTCAGGTACAGTTCAAGCAACATATAATGATGGCTCAACTAATTATATAACAATAAATGGAAAAGACTATGAGAATTTAACAGGTAAGACATTTAGCGCTGGTGATACTGTAACATTAGCACTTGATAAGGATGGTAATGCATTAAGATACTTAAGTGGTTCAATAACAACTACTTCTAACTATGCATTAGTTCTTGATAGTGTGTATGGTTCGGCATTAACAGCTAAGGTTAAGTTATTACTTCCAGATGGAACTACAACGACATATAATTGGGATGATACTCTCAATGGCAGCACAGCAAATAGGAATATAACAGCAAATGGTCTTGTCAGATATGAATTAAGCTCAGATAAAACAGTTGTAGAAAATGTTTATGATACTGATATACCATCCGATGGTATTAAAATTAACAACAGTGTAACAGGAGCAACTTCGATTAATACTACAGCAAAGACGATAGCTATTGGTAGTACAACATATTATCTAAATGATAATACAGTAATTTATAATTACAATTCAACTGATGATAGTTATTCAGTTGTTAAATTAGCTGATATTAACAGTATAAGTGGTGTTCTAAAGATTGCGTACGATCAATACAATAATGTAGAAGCTGTTGTTCTTAAAGATGCATCATATAGTTCAACAGATACGACTGATGTTGTAGGTTTTGTAACAAAAGCTTACAAAGTAACAACTTCAGATAGTTCATTTACAAGAATAACAGCATTTGTAAATGGACAGAGTGTAACATATGATGCAACAAAAGATCTAGGCTTGACAATAACAAGTACAAGTGGCAATGCTCCATATACTTTGACTGTAGATAATAATACAGGAAAAGTAACAAATGCAGTTCCAGTTTCTTCTGTTGTAACTGCAACAGTTTATACATCAAATATAAATACTGTTAACATGACATTAAAGGCTGAAAGTGCAAGCAATGGTCAGTTATATTATCAATTAGCGCCTGGATACGAAGTAGTACATCAGAATTCAGATAGCACATATTCTTTGAAATATGTATCTGATATAACAGGTAATCCTGCATCAGTAACATTATATCTTGATGCAAATGGCAGAGTTGCTGTTATAAAATACTAAACCCTAACCAAAAGTCCTCCTCCTTCGGAGGACTTTTTTCATGTTTAATAATATGTTAGGCCTTAAGTTTACTTATGTGATTCATATATTTCTATTTACATCGAAGCATGGAGATCTTCCTTTGAAGACTATTCGCCATGTTTTTTTATTTTCACACATCCTTCACATAATTTCTTTAAAAATTCTCAATAATTTTATGGTAGAATAATAATTAAAGTAGGATTATTGTGACTTTGTGTTGTGCCTACTATTACGAGGTGATCATATTGTCTAGAAAGATTTATCTTGTAGAGGATGAGAAGAGCCTGAACCTTCTCTTGCAGAAGTACCTTGAGAGGGAAGGTTACAGTGTTACTACATTTTTTGATGGAAGTACTGCTATGGATAGGATAAAAGATTTGCCAGATCTATGGATACTTGACATAATGCTTCCTGATGTAGATGGATATGAGCTTATAAAAGCTATAAAGGAGCACAATAAATCGACGCCTGTCATATTCATGTCTGCCAGAAACGAGGAGCTTGACAGAGTAGTAGGCTTAGAGCTTGGAAGCGATGATTACCTTTCTAAGCCATTTCTGCCTCGGGAGCTTGTCATTAGGACAAACAAGCTTATGGAGAGGATATATGGGAAAGAAGAAGAGAAAAACGATGACCCTGTATATGTAGGTGAGTACAGGCTAAGCGAGAAGCAAAGGACTGTTTTTGAGGGAGATAATGAGATACAGCTTACAAATAAAGAGTATGAACTTTTCTGCTACCTTGTGAAGAATAAAAATATCGTCGTGTCAAGAGAGCAGATATTGAATAACGTTTGGGGTGAAGACTACTTTGGCTCAGACAGAGTTGTAGATGACACTATAAGAAGGCTTAGGAAAAAGGTTGCTAAGTTAAATATAGAGACCGTATATGGTTACGGTTATAAACTGGTGTGTAAATCATGAAAAAGATATTTAGATTTCGTTCGCTGGCAATGAGAATATGGATGACATTTACTGCTGTCATACTTATCATAGTGTGCAGTTTATCGATGCTTTACATCTTTGCCTACAGGAGAGTTGAAGAAAACAATAAGATACAGGACTTGAAGGTTTCCCATGAGATGCTTATAAAAAATGATAATTTCAGCGGAGGTTTTAATAATTTCAGTAGATTGAGAAATTTAAAGGGCGGGGACAATTTCATTGTAGATTTTGATACAGCTAATAGACCTTTAATCATAGACATAAACCATAGAGAGCCTCCACCTGATCCACATTCGCCTTCATTTAATACAATGAGCGTAAAGCTTTGGATGTCCAGCTTCATAAAAGGTGGTACTATTAAAGAGAAGCTGTATAAAGAAGTCTACAACAACATGCAATATTTCTTCATAATAAGCACTGTAAATTATGATTCATTTAATAAAGCTTATCTTGTATCATATGTACCAAACATTGTTGACAATACTATTCTTTATTTGGTTATAGCAATAGGAATCATATTTATAATCATTGGCTTTTTTGCTTCGATAATAGTTGCAGGCCATATTTCGAAGCCTTTAAAGGAACTGGAGGAATACACAGTCAGGATAGCCCACAAAGACTGGAAAGAGCCTATAGAAGTTAAAAGTGATGATGAGATAGGCATGCTAGCAAGATCGATGAATAAGATGCAGAAGGAATTGAAGCTGGCAGACGAAGAAGAAAAGATATTTTTGCAAAGCATATCACATGACTTAAAGACGCCAGTAATGGTTATAATGAGCCATGCGGATGCCATAATAGATGGCGTGTATATAGAGTCTTTGGAGAAGACGGCTGAGATAATAAAAGATGAGGCGATACGGCTTCAGAAGAAAATAAATCAGATGCTTTACCTGAATACACTTGATTATGTGCTGGAAAATAACAGCAGAAATGATTATATAAATATGAGGGATCTTTTGACGCAAATAATAAGCAGGTTTGAAGTCATAAAAAGCAGTATAGAGTGGGATTTGGACGTAGATGAGATAATAATAAAAGGTGACAGGGATAAGATTGAGGTATGCATCGAAAACATACTTGACAACGCTATAAGGTATGCAAATGAGTTGATACGAATAACTTTAAAGAAAGATAATAAGTATGCAGTGCTGGACATATACAACGATGGACCTAATATAGATGAGAAGCATGTAGGCCATATATTTGATAGAATGTACAAGGACAAGACAGGAAACTTTGGTTTAGGACTTGCCATATCGAAAAAGATAGTTGATTTTTATAAAGGCAAAATAACGGCCGTAAATAGGGAAAAAGGTGTAAGCTTCATAATAAAATATCCTTTAAAATAAAAAATGGAGTTTTAAATAGGTACATTTTAACATTCAAATTTGATGTTTTAAAAGAGCCATTAATTTATCTTATTCAAGTATAAAAATAATGTTTGATTATAAATTTACGATTAATGATATAATTATTATAAAGTATACTGATAGTTTTGTTATTAAAAGAGGTGAAAAAATATGGCAGTTGCAGATAAAGATGAACATATAAAATACACATATAAAGATTATTTGAGCTGGGCTAATGATGAGAGATGGGAGCTTATAGAGGGAGTTCCGCATAATATGAGTCCATCACCGACGCGGAAACATCAGAAAGTTGTAGGAGAATTATTTGCCTCTATCCATAATTATCTAAAAGGAAAAACTTGTGAAGTTTACAGCGCTCCATTTGATGTAAGATTGTTTGCTGAAAATGTTAGTGATGATAATGTGACAAATGTAGTTCAGCCTGACATAGTGATAGTGTGTGATCCAAGTAAGCTGGATGATAAAGGCTGTAAAGGAAGCCCAGATATGATTATAGAGGTAGTTTCTCCTTCAACATTAAAGAGAGACTTAAAGGAAAAATTCTATTTGTACGAAAAAGCAGGAGTAAAAGAGTATTGGATCGTATTTCCTGATGAAAAAACTGTACTGTCTTACTATTTAGGTGAAGATGGTAAATACAAAAGACCTGAAGTATATTCAGAAGAAGACAATATAAAGGTCAGGATTTTTAAATCGTTGGAAATCCAATTGAAGGATATCTTTCAGAATTAAATGTAAGGTGTGGTTTTTGTGAAGAATGTATATGATGATAAAAAAATAAAGCAAATGCTTGCTGATGTTGAGAAAAGAATGAGAGATTTATTTTATCAAAAGCTCGATGCAATTATTTTGTACGGTTCTTATGCTCGCGGAGATTTTACGTATGATTCTGATGTAGATATTATGGTGTTAGTTGATGAAAAAGAGGACGATCTTAAAAAGCATGATGATAAAATAACGGATATTATGGTTGATTTATCATTAAAATATGATATTGTCATTTCCTTATATGTTCAAAGTGTTCAGAATTATAATAAGTATGTGAAGATGCTTCCATTCTACAAAAATGTTCAGAAAGAAGGCATAAGAGTCTATGGATGATTTTATAAAAGAATTAGCTTTGTATCGAATTGAAAAAGCTAAAACGGATTTGGAAGCATCTAAAATTTTGTTTGATAATGGTTTATATTCGCAATCACTAAATAGATCGTATTATTCAATATTTCATGCGGTGAGGGCTGTATTAGCATTTGAGCAATTTGATTCAAAAAAACATTCTGGTATTATTGCTTATTTTAATCGACATTTTATTAATACGGGTATTTTTGATAGAAAATATTCAAAGATTTTGATTGGTGCGGAGAGAATTAGGAATAAAAGTGATTATGATGATTTTTATATAGCAAGTGGCGAAGATGCCGAAAAACAACTGCAAAATGCCGAGGAGTTCATTGATGCTATGTACGAATATGTCAAGAAAAAGCTGTCTATATGATTGTACACTCATAAAAAAGCAACTAGCATGTGCTGGTTGCTTTTTTTTTCACACAGAAATCACACATTTTTTTAATTTTTTTGCAACATTTAAGTCTTATAATTTTTATAGACACATTAAAAGAAAAGGAGAAAAGGCTATGGGCAAAAACGTGGTAAAGTACAGCTTGGCGTTTGTCTTGGTTTTGTCAGTGATTCTAAGTGTATACTCACTGTACCACTACAGTGGAAGCACGGAAGGGTTTAGAAGAAATTTCCAACACAGTTTCACACAAGGCAGCACAAACGGAAGTTGGGGCAGTGGAAACACAAATCAAGGTGTTTGGCAGAGGAGCAATCCGCCTCAAGGTAATGGACAAAGTGGGCAGTCCCAATGGCAGATGCCTCGTAGTAGAGGAGATTTTGGGGGATTTAGGGGGACATCATCAAAGTACGGCGTGTATATAATGGCATACTCGGCGATCGTCTTTTTGCTATTCATTTTAAGCTACTACGCTTTGAAGAATAAAAAATTGAAGTTGGACTTTCAAAACGATAAATTTATCATAGTGGCACTATTTTTGATAGGGTTTTTCATGCGGCTTTACATAGCTGCAACTATTGAAGGTTTTTCAGGAGATATAGGGCTTTTTAGAAGCTGGGCGCAGTCTGCATCACAAAATCTTTTAGATTTTTATAAAAACACTCCAAGCTGTGATTATCCGCCACTTTACATCTACGCTCTTTACTTAATAGGCAAGATAGCATCAATCGGAAATTTATCACATTACTACAATGTGATTTTAAAGCTTCCATCGATTTTAGCTGATATTGCATCATCCTACATCATATACAAGATTGCTAAAAAGCATTTTACAAAAAACGTAAGTGCATTTATATCAGCTTTGTACATCTTTAATCCAGCTGTATTTATAAATTCATCTGCGTGGGGACAGGTAGACTCTTTCTTTACGCTTCTTATAATAGCAGCGGTATATTTTCTGTCGGAGAAAAAGATTGGGCTGTCATCGGCGTTTTTCACTGCAGCGGTACTGATGAAACCGCAGGGAATCATATTTGCTCCTGTTCTCTTATTTGAGCTTATAAATGAAAGAAGTTTAAAAAGCTTTTTAAAGGCGATTGCATTATCAGCGTTGACAGCATTGTTAGTCATTATTCCATTTTCTATAGGTCAGGATCCTATGTGGATTTTAAACCTGTACGCAAAGACTATATCAGAGTATCCTTATGCTTCTGTAAATGGTTTTAATTTCTTTGCATTATTGGGAGCTAACTATGTGAATGATAGTTCTACATTGTTGATATTCAGTTACAGTGTATGGGGATTCATCTTTATAGTTTTGACAACTGCTTTTTCATGGTTTACCTACATAAAAATCAAAAACAGTAATTTTGCATTTGTGTCAGCGCTTATTCAAATTGCTGGTGTATTTACATTTTCAACAGGGATGCATGAGAGGTATCTGTTTCCTGCGGTAGCACTGGCAATACTAGCCTTTTTATACATTAAAGATATAAGGCTTTTGGGGCTTTTCATCGGATTTAGCGTTACAAGCTATTTAAATATGTATTACGTGCTTTTCACGAATTTAGGCATGTCATTTGGATTTGTACCAATGATGATATCGCTTTTAAACGTAGTCCTGACAATATATCTTGCAAAAGTCGCTTACGATATTGCTGTGTTAAATAAGGTATATTCATTTGATGAGTATGCAGAATCACATAAAATTCACACAAATATTTGAAACTTATTAGATGTTTAAAGGGTATATTTAAGACAACAAGAAATTAGAGTGGAATTGTGGATTTATAATATGAAAAATTTATCAAAAGCGAACGATTAATGAAGCTTTCGCAATATATCACGATGAATGCAGCGCAGTTTGGCGTATGAGCGAAAGCGAAAGCCGTCACAACGCATGGACGGCGTTAGCCAAACAAGTGGAATGAATCGATGATATATGTGATAAGCGGAATTTGTGAGTGTTGATAAATTTTTCAAAATTTATTAATTAAATTGCAGCAAAAAAGATTGGAGGATGTAAAATGAAAAAATTAAAGTTGAATAAAGAATCTATTGGATTATTTTTGATATTACTATTGTCAGCTATTTTAAATTTTACAAATTTGAGTATTGAAGGATATGCAAACCAGTATTATGCAGCAGGTGTAAAGAGCATGACCATGAGCTTAAAGAATTTCTTCTTTGTATCATTTGACCCCGCAGGGTTTGTATCAATCGACAAGCCGCCACTGGGATTTTGGATACAGGCAATTTTTGCAAAGATTTTTGGATTTAGCGGATGGAGCATTATACTGCCGCAGGCTATAGCAGGCGTCATATCAGTAGCGCTTATATACATCCTCGTAAAAAGGTATTTCGGCAAGACAGCGGGGCTTATATCAGCATTAGCTTTAGCAGTTACGCCAGTTTTTGTAGCTGATAGCAGAAATAATACGATAGACAATCTGCTGGTCATGACACTACTTTTTGCATGTCTTGCCCTTTTAAAAGCGGCAGAAAAGGGAAAATTAAAATATCTTATATTGAGCTTAGGATTAGTCGGTGTCGGCTTTAACATAAAGATGCTTCAGGCCTACATGGTTATACCTGCCATATATATAACATATCTTTTGGCATCATCAGTTTCAGTAAAGAAGAGGATAGGACATCTGGCTTTAGCAACTGTCGTTTTACTTGTTGTATCACTTTCATGGGCAGTAATAGTTGATATGGTACCTCAAAGCAGTAGGCCATATGTAGGCAGCAGCACAAATAATTCAGAATTAGAGCTGATTATTGGTCACAATGGGCTTGAAAGACTTGGACTTGGAAATGAAAGGTCAGGCTTTGGTGGAGGCCGCATAGGGAACTTCAATGGCGGAGAATTTAAGAGAAATTTCAATGAGCAGCCAGGAAATTTTAATGGTCAAACACAACAAGGAAGTGTACAATCTCAGAATTCAAATGAACAGTCACAGATTAACGTTGTTGATGCTACATCAAGTGCAACGGCAAACACTAATGGACAGGGAATTCAAAGCGCTGATATACAACAGGCACCGGGACAGGGACCAGGAAATCCAGGATTTGGAGGACCGAATGGGACACAGCCGAATTTTAACGGAAGAAATTTTGAGAGGCCCAATGGCGGAGGCGGAATGGGTGGAACATTTGGCGGACGGGAAAAAGCAAGCATATTGAGGCTTTTTTCAAACAACAGCTTATCAGATCAGATAATATGGCTTTTCCCGCTGGCGATTTTCGGATTTATATCTGAGGTTTTGAGGAAGAAGCTAAAGAGACCTTTCGATGACGGCAGAAAACTTTCTCTTATACTTTGGATATCATGGCTTATTCCTGTATTTATATATTTCAGCTTTACGACAGGCTTATTCCACCCGTATTATTTGACGATGATGGCACCGCCTATAGCAGCTCTTACTGGTATCGGTGTCGTGTCAATGTGGAATATGTATAAAGAAGGCGGTATAAAGTCGTGGATTCTACCGGTAGCCCTTATAGCCGATGGATTGATTGAACTTTTGATATTGTCTTACTACAGCGCATCAAATAATACATCAACTATTGCTAAGTATTTAATGATATCTGTATCTGTTTTGTGCTTTATATCGTCGGCATTGCTTATCGTGCTAAATATATTTAAGAATAGCAGCTTAAAAGTTAAGAAGGCGTTTTTAAGCATAGCGATGATAGGGCTTTTGATAACACCTACGGTTTGGTCAGCTACTACGATGTTTTACACTATGAGTGGTACATTCCCATCTGCTGGATTGGGACTTATTTCAGGTAGAGATAGAATGGGCTTTGGCGGAAATGACAATGTGAATAGCACCACAAATTCAAAGCTAATAAGCTTTCTTAAGAAGAATAAAGGCAATGCAAAGTATCTACTTGTGGTGTCATCATCACAGAGTGCTCAGGACATAATAATAAAGACAGGCGAGCCTGTGATGGCACTAGGTGGTTTCTCAGGCTCTGACAATATTCTGACACTTGCCCAGTTTAAAGAGCTAGTGAAAAAAGGAGAAGTAAGGTATGTAATGACAGGTGGCATGGGTAGGGACTCCAACAGTGAAATAATGAACTGGGTAAGAGAAAATGGAAAGCTTGTGCCAACTAACGAATGGAGCGGTACAAATACAACACAGAGTGATAATGGCTTTATTGGAGGATTTGGAGGCAGAGATTTTGGAGAACTCTACGATCTCAAAGGTGTTTATGGTAACTAATATTGTTGCCATAAACATTGATGCATATAAATTTTTCGCAAAGGAAGGAGTATATATGTCGGATAATATAAAGTATTCCATAGTTGTACCGGTATATAATGAAGAACTGCTTATTGAAGAATCCTACAGACGTCTTAAAAAAGTCATGGATTCCACAGGTGAATCATATGAGCTTATATTTGTAAATGACGGCAGCCATGATAAATCGGCAGAGATACTTGCCAATATATGTGAGAATGACAATAATGTGAAGCTTATAAGCTTTTCAAGGAATTTCGGCCATCAGACGGCTATAACTGCAGGCATGGACAATGCAAAAGGCGACGCTGTCGTTGTGATTGACGCAGACCTGCAGGATCCACCTGAGGTCATACTAAAGATGATAGAGAAATGGAAAGAAGGATATGACGTAGTATACGGCAAAAGAGCGGAAAGGAAAGGCGAGTCCTTCTTCAAGCTTTTTACAGCAAGGGTATTCTACAGATTATTAAAGAGCCTTACAAATGTAGATATACCTGTTGATACAGGTGATTTTCGCTTGATAGATAGAAAAGTATGCGATGTAATGGACTCCATGACATCCATAAAAGAGAAAAACAGGTATATAAGAGGACTTGTAAGCTGGGTAGGTTTTAAGCAAATCGGTGTTGAATATGTAAGAGACCCAAGGTTTGCTGGTGAGACTAAGTATACATTGAAGAAAATGCTTAAGCTTGCTATGGATGGTATTACATCATTTTCCTATGCACCACTTAAGCTTCCACTATATATTGGGATTTTTTTGACAGCAGCAAGCGTGATCTATTTTATAGTTGAGCTTATACTTAGAATTGTTGGAATAAAAATATCCATCGTTAATACAGTCATAGCAGTAAATATCCTATTAAGTAGCATAAACTTTGTAGTCTTAGGCGCATTTGGAGAGTACATCGGCAGAATATATGACGAAGTAAGGGATAGACCGTTATACATTATTATGAAGAAAGTAGGGTTTGATGATGAAGATGGAAAAACAAGATAAAAGGGACAATAGGAAAAACGGTTTATTGGAGTTTGTAAAGTTTAATTTAGTCGGCATTGTAAATACTTTAGTTGACTTTGCGGTCTTTACAGTCCTTACATTTTTTGGGACGCACTATATGTTATCTCAAGTTATATCATATAGCTGCGGTGTTGTAAACAGTTTTATCATGAATAAATATTGGACGTTTGGTGCAAAGTCGACGCCGCATGGAGATGAGATATTGAAGTTTATCGCAGTAAATGTAGTGTCACTGGGGGTATCCCTTACTGTCCTTTATCCATTAAAGCCACAGTTAGGTGTATTTTCTGCTAAAATAATTGCTACATTGTTTTCAATGATGGTAAATTTCTTAGGTAGTAAGCTTTGGGTCTTTAAAAGGGCTTAAGTAGCGCTGTTTATTGAGCAGCGCTTTTTGTTACATTATAGTAAAAATTTTACAAAAATTAGATTATGAATAAATGTATGATATAATATATGTGAATATATATTATGGGAGTTGAAAAAGTTGCCAAAAATAATTGTCATTGTACCTGCGTACAATGAAGAAAAGACGATTGACAGCGTTATTTACAATATAAAGAAGAATAAGGATGTGGACATACTAGTTGTCAATGATGGCTCAAGTGATAAGACGTCCTTGATTGCAAAAAATAATGGTGTCATAGTCATTGATCTCCCTTTTAATTTAGGGATCGGCGGATGTATGCAGACAGGGTATAAGTACGCCTACAAAAATGGATATGATATAGCGATACAGATCGATGCTGATGGACAGCACGACGCCAGATTTATAGATGAACTTATAAAACCCATATTGAATGATGAAGCTGATCTGGTGATCGGGTCACGCTATGTTGCAAAGACAAATTACAGAGGATCATACCTTAGGCGTACCGGTTCTCGCTTCTTTACATTTCTATTAAAAATATTGACAGGCTATGCAATATATGACTCTACATCAGGCTTTAGAGCTGCCAACAGAAAAGTCATCAAATATTTCAGTGAAAGTTATCCGCAGGACTATCCTGAAGTGGAGGTAATAGCTAAACTTAGCAAAATGGGCTTTAGGATGAGGGAGATACCTGTAGAGATGCATGAGAGGCTAGGCGGTCAGTCTTCTATAAACTTTAAACGATCAATTTATTATATGGTAAAGGTGACGCTTGCCATACTTGTGAATTGTATGAGCCGCAAAGAACATCAAAAAGCATAGGAGGTCTTTTTGTGTCTTTCAATGTATATACTTTTTCTCTTGGTTTTAGCATACTGTTTTTAATAATAATTGTGAGAGAGATTGTGAGAGGCAATCTATTAGAAAAGTACAGCTTATTTTGGATATTCTTCTCGATAGTTATGATTGTAATCTCAGCAAATTTGAGATTTTTGAATCTCTTAAGCAGGTTGCTCCACATATATTACGCCCCATCTGTCCTATTCTTGCTAGGACTTTTATTTATTATCTCATATTGCTTTCACCTTACTATGATAATATCAAAGCAATCTGAAAGCATTGTGAAGCTGACGCAAGAGGTAGCTATTTTAAAAAATATGATTGAATCAGAAAAAAATAAGGATTTAGAAAGGGGCAAAGATAAGTGATATATGTCCTTGTTGCAGTAAATGTGTTGCTTCTGGTGACGGGTCAAGTATTATGGAAAATCGGCATTGGAAATGCAGGTAGTCTAAAAGGTGTATTAATGTCCTTAATTTCGCCGTATGTTATAAGTGGAATAATAATCTATGCGATAGCAACCGTCTTGTGGCTTTATATACTAGCAAAGGGAAAATTCAGCATTGTTTATCCTCTCCAAAGTACAGCGTATGCTGTTGGAGTTTTTGTGGCATGGCTTATCTTTAAAGAGACAGTACCAATAACTAGGTGGATTGGTGTAGTACTTATTTTTGCTGGAGCATCATTAATTGCGCTACGATAGGAGGTAATTATGGATAGTAAAGCGAAATATGTATCGAAGAAGTTTTTTGTCATCGCTTCATTAGTTATAATCATCATCGTTGCTTTATACCTTCGGCTTCTTTTTGTCTACAAAGTTGTGCAGCCTCCCCTTTCAGGTGATGCCAAAAACTACGATATAATGGTGAAGCAGTTTTTGACAAAAGGTTTTTTAGGGTATATGTCAAATACGCCAAATGCGTATATTACTCCCGGATATCCTTTATTTCTTGCATTGATATATAAGATATTTGGGTTTTCTAATGGAAGTCCGCTTCAGGCTGTGAGAATCATACAGAGTATATTTAGCGTGCTGACGGTTCTTTTTATTTATCTCATAGGCAGAGAAATTAAAAACAATAAAGTTGGGCTTATAGCTGCATTCTTTTCAGCGATTTATCCAACATTTGTATGGGCATCCACTCTTATACTTACAGAGACTGTATATACTTTTACTTTTATGGTGTATCTGTATCTGCAGATTATAGCGTATAAAAAACCCGGGATATTTGTAAATGTCATGACAGGTGTCTTTTTTGGATTGTCCATTTTAATAAGACCTGCAGCTGCACCAATTATTGTGATACCATATATTTTAATGTACTTTAAGTTTAAAGATATAAGGTATACACTGAAAAACTTTTTGTATGTATTGCTTGGATTTACAGCTATAATGATGCCGTGGTGGATTAGAAATATTGTTACGCTTCACAAGCTGATTTTACTTGCGTCGCAGACCTGGAATCCCATGCTGGGTGGCGCATTCCCTTACTTTAATGGAATTGATCATGTGCCACAGAATATACGCTCTACCATGGATGTCATCAAATTTATCGTCAAAGGTTTTGAGAAGAGCCCGATTTACTACTTTAAATGGTATACCATCGGCAAATTTAATATAATCTTTGGCAGCATGTGGTACGATCTTGATTTAAAGTATCAATATTTGAGGAATTTATATCTTCTCCACAGCTTTTTGATGGCGATAGGTTGGCTTGGAGCATTTTATTCTCTTAGGAAAGATGAAATACGCTTTATAGGCATATATGCTATCATTTTGACATTGATTCAGCTCATGTTTATTCCGACAAACAGGTATGCATTTACCATCATGCCTCTATTGATCCTTCTTTCATCGTACGTCATTGATAAGTTGCTGTTTGATAAAAATCTTTAATCAAGGGGTGCTTTTTCTTCTTGAAACCTCTAAAAGCTTCTTTTCAAGTTCATCGATGTCGTATTTTCTCTGTGGATATGAATTAAAATAATTTCTAGGTGCTGCATATGATACTGCAGCATCTTTTAATAATGACTTATCTTTAAGGTAGTTTTGTATCACTTTCTCTAAAAACTTTGCTGGATACTTTATATCTTTTCCCTTCATTCTGGACATACATATTTTCATCTCGTCATCTGTAAGATTGTATTTTTGCTTAAGCATATCTTTATCTACGTATTTAGGTTGATTTTCATTTTTAGTATACGTCATATCATTGATATGATTGATAGATTTACTTTTAATATTAATATCTATCATATCATTCATATCTGATATGATCATATTGTCTTCACTTTTTGAAAATGGACTTGTTTCACCATTTAAGCTTTCATCATCTTTTTTAATATTTGAATTCCCATTTTCAATTATTGAATTTACGTAAGAATCTGTGTCGACATTTTCGACACCTGAAAAATCTGTAGATGTCATATTTTGCCATTCATCGAATTCTGTTATTCTACCGTATTCGTCATATTTATACGTGGTGCCTTCAATGGATGTATTTTGTCTTAATGTGTAGTATTTCTTTTGCCGCAATTTGTCCTTATTATCGACGAAACAGACTAAAAAACCATCTTTTATGGCATTTTTCAAACTTTTGCTTATTATACCTGTAGATAAACCTGTGCCGCTGTCTATTCTTTCGCCATTCTCATATTTCCCTTTTTGAATTTCATCTATTGTCAGTTTTACAGGACTTATATTTCCATTTTTTATTGTATGCTTTGCAATGTACATTATGACTTTCAACTGTGAACCGCTTATAGAAGCAAGACTTGCGAAAAAATTCATTGGGACTATTCCGTATTCTTTTTCAAAACTTTTTATCATTTTTTATTCCCCCATTTTCATTTTTAAATAGATGCTGTTTGAAAAATATTATTATAAGCGAACGATTAATGAAGCTTTCGTAATATATCACGATGAATGTAGCGCAGTTTGGCGTATGAGCATAAGCGAAAGCCGTCACAACGCATAGACGGCGTTAGCCAAACAAGTGAAGAGAATCGATGATATATGTGATAAGCGGAATTTGTGAGCGTTAATAATATTTTCCAAGTTTATACTTATAATATAGTAAAAAAGTGAAAATCTTATATATGGGCGATTGACAAAAAAACATTTTCATTATATAATCATAAATGAGCATAAATAATCAATAATTATCATCTATTTTGAATGGATGTGATTAAATGTTTGGCGAAGAGCGCAGGATGAAGATAGCAGAGCTCTTAAGCAAAGATAAAAGCATGACAGTGTCAGAACTTAGCGAAATATTAGGCGTATCAGAGTCAACCATAAGAAGAGATCTCAGAATGCTGGAACTTGACGGCTTTATACAGAGGACTCACGGCGGTGCCATATTGAATACGCATACACATTATGAGCCATCTTTCGTGGAAAAAGAGGATTATGAGCTTCCATCGAAGATGAAAATCGGAAAGATTGCTGCGTCTCTAATCGAAGAAGGCGACTCGATAATACTGGACGCTGGCACTACCACATTGATGATTGCAAAATCTCTTCCTGACATACATCTTACGGTTGTTACGAATTCGCCGTTAATTGCGATAGAATTATCAAGTTATCACAATATTGAACTTATTGTAACAGGTGGTATAGAGAGGCTTAATACAAAGGCGCTTGTAGGACCTATAGCTGAAATGGTAATTAGAAATTTCAAAGTAGATAAGGCTTTTATTGGTGCAAATGCGATATCGTACGAAAACGGCCTTATGACTCCTGACATTATAGAAGCAAACACAAAAAAGGCCATGATTGAGGTTTCGAATGAGGTTTACGCTGTTGTTGACCATACGAAATTTGGAAAGAAATCTTTTGTAAAATTTGCCGATATCGGTGATATAACGGCCATTATAACTGACGATGAACTGGACTATGAGATAGTGAAGAAGTATGAGCAGGTAAATGTGGATGTATTAAATTTTGGAAAGGATGTAGCAGATGATAACGACAGTGACCATAAACCCGGCGATAGACAGAACATTGATAATTGATAACTTTAAGGTTGGTGCGGTAAACAGAGTATCGAGGTCTATCATCGATGCTGGAGGAAAGGGGATAAATGTAGCTAAGAATTTAAAAAATCTTGGCAATGATGTGGTGTGTCTTGGCTTTATGGGGCCAAACGGCAAATACATCGAAGATGTACTAAATAAATTAGGAATTGAGTCTCACTTCGTGCCAATCGAAAGCGATATAAGGATAAATATAAAGATAATTGATGAGAAATACCACACGTATACAGATATAAATGAAGCTGGGCCAGATGTTTCTCGTGACGAAGTGGAGAAGTTAATTTCGAGCATAAATGAGCATGCCGATTTCTCAAATGTGATTGTTTTATCTGGTAGTTTACCACCAAGCGTCGACAAAAGGTTTTACGGATATGTTATTGAAAAAATCAAGAAAAAAGGCATAAAAGTTATACTGGATGCTGATGGAGATGCTTTGAAATACGGCATTGAGGCAAAACCTTACATGATAAAGCCTAACATACATGAGCTTTCACAAATTGCAGGGAAAAAACTTGAAAGAAAAGATGAAATAATTGAAGAAGGCATGAAGATTATTGAAAATGGTGTTTCAATAGTTGCTGTATCAATGGGCGGCAAAGGCAGCCTTGTTTTGACAGACGAGAAGATATATTTTGTAAAGCCTATAAAAGTTGATGTAAAAGGTACAGTAGGTGCAGGTGATGCATATGTTGCTGGATTCGCTCATGGCATCTACAATAATCTGACTATAGAAGAAACGATAAAGATGGCGTCTGCTGCTTCTACCTCAGTTGTCATGAGGGAAGGTACAAAAGCGTGTTCTTTAAAAGATGTAAATGAACTGAAAGAAAAAGTTGAAATTGAAATAATTGAAAGGGGATAAATAATGATAGAAGAGATACTTGATAAAGATATGATGATTTTCGACTTAAAGTCAAACGATAAATTATCTGTCTTGAAAGAACTTATAAAACCGTTGGCAGCAAAAGATGCAATTGATGACGAAGATAAATTCTTGGATGTGGTGTTAAAGAGGGAAGAAGAGTACTCAACTGGAATAGGTATGGGAGTTGCTATACCTCATGGGAAAAGCAGCTTGGTGAAAAAGGCTTCTTTAGTATTTGGAAAGTCGAAGGAGGGGATAGACTACAATTCGATGGATGGAAAACCAGCACACCTGTTTTTCCTGATTGCAGCACCTGAGAATTCAGACAATATACATCTAAAAATTTTAGCTAAGCTTTCAAGGTCACTGATGCATGAGGAGGTGAGGGAAGAACTTAACAAGGCTGAGACTTACGAAGATGTCGTAAATGCTTTTAAAAAATATGAGTAAGGGGGATTCTGTGATGAAAAAGATTGTTGCCGTAACTGCATGTCCTACAGGTATTGCCCATACCTATATGGCTGCAGAGAATCTTGAAATGGCAGGAAAAGAGTTAAATGTGGCAATCAAAGTTGAGACGCAGGGTTCTATAGGTGCTGAAAATCAACTGACAGAAAATGACATAAAGGAGGCAGATGCAGTAATAATCGCTGCTGCGACAAAAGTTGACAAATCCCGCTTTGAAGGTAAACCTATACTGGAGGTCCCTGTAGAGGAAGCTATTAAAAATCCTAAGGATCTAATTGAAAGAGCTTTAAAGATGGAAAAGCCAAAAGATTATATTGATAAAGTCGAAAAAATTCATGAAGAGAGGGCCAGCCAAAGGACAGGTGCTTATAAGCACTTGATGACAGGCGTATCTTACATGATACCTTTTGTGGTTGCTGGCGGTATATCAATAGCACTTTCATTCCTATGGGGATACAAGGCATTTCAGGTGCAAGGCACTCTGCCTGCAGCGTTGATGCAGATAGGAAGCGGTGCTGCATTTGCACTGATGGTTCCTATTCTTTCAGGCTTTTTGGCATATTCAATAGCAGATAGACCTGGACTTGTACCAGGAATGGTTGGAGGTATGCTGGCTGTTTCAACCGGTGCAGGATTTTTAGGCGGTATCATATCTGGTTTTCTAGCTGGTTATACGGTGTATTATCTAAAGAAGACTATAAAATTGCCTAAGACGATGGAAGGACTTATGCCAGTACTCATATTGCCTGTTTTGTCGACTCTTATCGTTGGACTTCTTATGATATACGTTGTTGGTACGCCTATGAAGACGATAATGACAGGACTTACAAATTGGCTTAAAGGCATGGGTTCAACAAACGCAGTCATATTCGGTGCACTACTAGGACTGATGATGGCATTTGACATGGGTGGTCCTGTTAACAAGACAGCTTATACATTCGCTACAGGTCTTCTAGCATCGAATGTATTTATGCCTATGAGCAGTAATGGCAGCAGGCATGACACCACCTTTAGGCTTGGCACTTGCTACAGTACTTTTTAGAAATAGATTTACACAAGAAGAAAGAGAGGCAGGAAAAGCAGCTTGGGTATTAGGTGCTTCATTTATAACAGAAGGTGCTATCCCATTTGCAGCAGCAGATCCATTTAGAGTAATTCCATCAATCATGGTGGGGTCTGCAGTAACCGGTGCACTTTCGATGCTTTTCCACATTGAACTTAGAGCACCCCACGGCGGGATATTCGTGATACCAATCGCTATATCAAATCCGCTTTTGTACATCGTAGCAATACTTATTGGCATGGTTGTGACAGCCTTGATGATTGGACTACTGAAAAAGAAAATATCATAGTATATCGCTCCGGACATCCGGGGCAATTTTTTATGCGGCAAATTATTGACTTTTTCTACGAAGCGATATATAATTATTTATAAGCAATGATGTTCACGTTAACAAATGTACAATGACTTTCTACATAAGATGAATTCTTGATTATTTTGGATTTTCTTCTTTATATTTTATTGTTAATTATTTTTAGATATTTATATATTATAATTAATTTTGATTGATGAAACAATTTAAAATTGTTGCCAGATGTTTGAAAAATAAAGGAATATAGTTAATAGATAAATTAAAAATTGATAAATCAAAAAAATGTTAACGTGTGCATCATTTATAATAAAACCTAAATAAGCTTAAAGAGCATATCTAGAATGTTTTTATGTGCATCATTGTTAATATAAATTGTATTAAAGGAGGTGTTATGTAAAGGTTTATATATTTTTGCCAAAAGTTACAAGTAGTTTTGCATAATTGTTTCATATTTTATTTTATTGGAGGTTAATGATATGAAAGATGAATTTAAATTAAGAAATTTTGTGGCATTTCTAATGGCGTTTTTGATGGTGTTTACAATGCCAATGAATAAAGTATTTGCAGACACTACTTCTACACCAGCTGCACCTGTTAATCTTCAAGTTTTATCAGGTTCTGTAACCGATACAGGATTTACGCTTGTCTGGCATAAACCAGATAATTACAGTGATATTACCGACTACAAGATTACTGTAAGCGATAGTGTATATGAAGAAGTGTACTACGCAAGTGAGAATCAAACAGTTGCAAGTCAATATATACAGCAGTTTTACAGTGGTAATGTTGGAGATTTAAAAGATGACAGTGGAAATACTGTGATGAGTGCATATAAGATTTCGATGCATTCATTTGTGCTTACAGGGCTTAAACCTGATACACAGTATACGATTCAAGTACAATCTGTAGATGCTAATGGTAATACTTCAACACCAGTCACAATCACTCAAAACACTGCGCCTTCAATACCGAGTGAAAACATCATAAATATAGAGTCAACAGGTGCTGTAGGTGATGGCGTGCTGGCAGACGATGTAAACGGAATACCGTCATCAGGTACTTTAAATACTGCAGCAATACAAAAGGCAATTGACGAATGTCCAGATGGCGGCGTTGTATTAGTGCCTGCAGGAAAGATATTTGTCACAGGACCTATACATCTTAAAAGCAATATGACACTTGATGTAGAAGGTACGCTTTTAGGCACTACGGATCCTGACCAATATCCAAATCCATACGATACTGATCCGAGTCAAGTTGGACAGAAGTCAGCACCTCTTATTTCGACAGTCAGCACGGATGTGTACGGCAATACGATACAGTATCAAAATATAAGGATTGTAGGACACGGTGTGATAAACGGCAATGGATGGGCGCAAGTTTCCAGCAAAGATACCAGTGTGCCGATTGATGATCAGTTTGACCAGTATCAAAAAGGGAATAGCAGCAATATATCAACTACTGCCAAAAATCATCTTGCTTTGAATCAGTTTAATAAGTATTTGCAACAAGGAACAAGTAATGCATATGCTACAAGGTCAAATTTAATGGTATTTAACAATGTAACAAATCTATATATAGGTGATGGACTGACAGTGACAAATCCATCTTTCCATACTATATCTGTTGCCAACTCTAAAAATGTTGTCTTAAATCAATTGATAGCATCAACTTATGATTGTAATAATGGTGATGGCATAGATTTCGGCAATAGTACAGGCCTTACAGTTGTTAATTCCGTATTCAATACTGGTGATGATTCGGTTAACTTTGATGCGGGAGTTGGATTATCAGGCGAGCAGAATCCACCAACTGGTGATGCGTGGGTATTTGATAACTACTTTGGAAGAGGGCATGGCGTTATTGCAATGGGAAGTCATACTGCTGCATGGATACAAAATATTTTAGCGGAAGACAATGTTATTAACGGAACCGCTGTAGGATTGAGGGGAAAATCTCAGAGCGGCAATGGCGGTGGTGCAAGGAATATAGTATTTAGAGATAGTGCTCTTGCAAATGTTACAGATAACGATGGTTCACCATTTTTACTTACGGATGGATATTCTAGTGCTCTTCCTACAGATACAAGCAATTGGGCTCCAGATGAGCCGACATTCCACGACATCAAAGTTCAAAACTGTACTGTTAATGGTTCTAAAAAATATGCTATATTGATTCAGGGTGCTCCGGATGGTTTTGATTACAATATTACTTTTGACAATGTCGCCTTTGGAGCAGGAACATATCAAACAAAGATATCATATTTGAAGAATAGTACATTCAAAGACGTGGTATTTTACGGCTCAACGCCAAATTACGACGGCGATAAAACTACGCCTGTAAATCCTTGGTTTTTTGTTCACTCAAGTGGTCTTCAATTTTTAGGAACTACGACACAGCCGTCTATACCAGAGTGGCCATCGGATAACACTGCAACAGTATCAAATGTCACATATAATAGTGCGTCGATTAAATGGTCAAATGCTGTTTCTGGTACATTTACAGGATACCAACTAATTGGTAATGACGGTGTAATATTGGCAAAGGTAGACGCAAATACTACATTGTACGATCTCACAGGGCTTACACCAGATACAAATTATACAATAACTGTTGAAGCTACTGATGATCAAAATAATACAATATTTGGACCTATGGTTACTTTTACTACTGCTAAAGGCAGCAGCAGCGATAATGGGCGAGGAACTGAAACAATAGATTATAACAAAATAGATGTGTGGGATTTTGGTGCAGAACAATTGGATCCTGCAAAATATAATAATAAAATTACAGTCGACATTATAAATAGTTTATATCCGGGTGTTACACCAGGTACATCAGGTGTTAATATAAATGGGTTTACTCTTAATAACGGCGAGCTTTTGTTCAATGATGGAGGAAAGCTGAATACTCACAGACTTAGAACTATAAATACACAACTTACTCGATATGATCAAAAATCATTGAAAAGCAGCGATGGAAGTACGACATACACTGGATACCTTTATTCAAATTCTAGTGGTAACCCTAATGTATACCTTGGCGTCTATCTCTACAAAGATGACATTGTGACATTGGTTGTTGCTTCAAATGGCAATCCTTCTACAATTGCTTTTGAATCACCGAGCGGTAAAGTATCTACGCAAGTTCATACTTTAGGTTCCAGTACCGCAAGCGTAATGACATTTTATGCATCTGAAGAAGGCCTTTACAAGATATACTCTAAAGATGAAAAACTCGTAGTGGCTAGAGTTTACAGACAGCATACAAGACCTGTAACAGTAAGTGGTACAGTGACGGCACCGTCAGGTCTTACAAACTACGGAATATCATTTACCAATAGGCAGACAGGTGAAGTTACGACTGCTGATGTAGTAGATGGCAAATATAGTGCCACTTTAAATGAAAATTACGACTACGATGTAAGCCTTTTTAATGCCAATGGATATATAATAACAGGGCCTAAATCGCTGTCTATAGCTAATGGTGCTGGTGATCAGACTTTTAATGTCAATATTGAAGCTGTTTCGCTTGTTACAATAAGTGGTCACATAATAGGACTTCCATCAGATGAATTAGCAAAACTTAAATTGAATTTTTCATCATCAACTACTTATATGCCAGAAATAAATATATCTAATGATGGTTCATATACTGTTCAACTTGAAAGTGGTGTGACATACACAATAGACGCAGAAGGCGTTAATGATTATACTCTTAATGAAAATACTATAAGTGCAACAAGCGATGAAACACATGATTTTGTTTTTACAGCAAAGCCAACCTACCAGGTTACATTAAATATATCTGGAATTGATGATACTATTAAAAACAATGCTGTAATAACATTCACAAACGTAAATGAAGTAGGTTATAGCTATTCATTTAATTTGACTGATAATAATATTAAATTAAGAAATGGACAATATAAAATAACAATAAGTGGAATTGGTGAATATCCTGTAGTATTAGCACCAACTCCTGATTTAAAAATTAAGGACGCACCTGCCACAGCAAATTTGGATTTCAAATCAATGACAAAATGGGACTTTGCAATTTATAATTCGATTTCTTCAGGTCCAGGAATTGAAACAATAAATGGATCTAAGTATTATTTAGGGCTTAAATTATCTAATAGTGGTGTTTCAGAGAATAATTATTACTTACTGCTTTCTAAAGGTGGAACAATTGATGTTCCTGTAAAGTTGGGAGATATTGTCTTAGTAAGCTATACAAGTAGTGCAGCATTTACTTTTGACAATAACGATGCTACAAAAGTAGATGTAAATCTTGGAAGCACTAATCAAATAAAAACGGCTACTTATGTAGCGCCTTCAGAAGGATATGTTACAATATCGGGTATTGAAGGGAATAATAGCACACAGACATATTTGACTAGTATTAGAGTCTATACACCAGTACCATATAGAGAAACAATAACTGTTGGTTCAACAGGACGTGATTATACAACTATAAATGATGCATTAGATGCAATAAGAGCTATGAATCGTCCAAATAATGAGAGAGTTACTGTTGAAATAGATCCAGGTAATTATGAAGAAATGTTAGTTGTTGATGTGCCAAATGTAACTTTTAAAAATGCCAGTGCAAATCAAAGTACCAATTTAACAGATAAAGGTATTGGTATTGATAAGAATGCAGTAAGAATTACGTCATACTATGGAACTGGATATAGTTATTATAGCATGGGTCCTGATGGTAAGTATCATGCTGATTTATTAGCAGTAAATAAAGCAAATGGATATCTCTCTTATCATAATCCAGGAGCAGGTACAACTAATGGTAGCTTTTGGAATGCCACAGTTGTGATTTATGCGGACGGATTTGAAGCTGATGGGATTATATTTGAAAACTCCTTTAATCAGTATATCTCAGACAAAGAAGCAAATGATATAGTTGTACCAGAAGCTGGAAACAAAGGCATTAGACCTACAACATTTGGAGATACTTCAGTACAGAATAAATCTTATGTTGAGAGGGCAGCAGCATTAGCAATTGCAGACAATGCAAAAGAAATTTATTTTAACAATTGTAGATTTGTTGGAAAGCAAGATACATTGTATGGCGGTAATGGTGCAATTGCAGCATTTAATAAAAGTGCTATTATGGGATCAACTGATTATATATTTGGCCCAATGACTGCTGTGTTTTACAAATCTCAACTTGTTATGAATACTAGTGATGCAAGTAATGATGTAGCGTATATTACAGCAGCTCAACAGTCTTCAGGCAGAGGCTTTTTGATGTACAATTGTACCATTACATCAACGACACCTGGTGTTGATACGGCCTCTACAAAACATTCTAAACCCGGATATTTTGGAAGACCATGGTTAGCAAACACTAGTGAAGTTGTGTTTGACAAAACGATTATTGAGCCAACTGATTATTATGGAGACTGGCAATCGTTAATTCAACCAGCTGGATGGCTTTCGACGCTTGGCGGAACATCGCCTAAGATGTATGAATATGATACTATGGAGAGTTTAGCAGGCGTTAACAATTCATCACAGCGCGTTTCATGGTCTACAGTTTTAAAAGACGGAAAGTTATTAGATGGAACAGATATTTCCACTGCAGATAAGGCCATAACAGCATTTCTTGGAGATTGGAGACCTTTTGAAATTGATGCGCAAGATGACGTTGCTGTTATTGTAAATCCTGGCAATAATAACGGTAACACCGGAAACACAAGTAGCGGTACAGGCAATACGAGCAGCACAAGCGGTAATAGCAGCAGTGCAAACAATGCAATCGGAACAGTCAATAAAAATGGAAATGTCATTACATGGACGCTTGATGTACAAAAAGCGAAAGACCTTATAAACAATACAAAAGACAAGAATGTAGTATTCGACCTTACAACGCTTGGAACAAGCCAGCAAAAAGTTGTTGAGATTTCAAAAGAAATTTTGACTGCTAGTGCTGCCAGTGACAAAGACATTGTGATAAAATCTGACAACGCATCAATAGTATTGTCAAAAGATACATTAGATCCAAGTCAGATAGCGACTGGAGTTAATATATCTATAAAAGACAACGGAAAGCCAAATGCATCAAATTACGTACCACTTTCTAATGCGATAGACATAAGCATTAAATCAGACAGTGGAAATGTAGCATTAGCCAAACCGGTAGAGGTGACATTAAATATATCAAAAGCTAATGATCCAAGAAAAGTTGCGGTGTACTACTACAATCCAACAACAAATCAATGGGAGTATGTTGGAGGAAAAATAGATAAAGAGGCAAATACAATAACATTCAACGCAACACACTTCTCACAGTATACTGCATTAGAATACGACAAGACATTTGATGACATAAAAGATAACTGGGCAAAAGACGATATAGAAGTATTAGCATCAAGGCATATAGTAGAAGGCATGACAGATGCGCAATACGCACCAAACAAAACAATCACAAGAGCAGAATTTACAGCCATGATACTGAAGCTATTAAACATAAAAGAAGAAGCATACAATGGAGAATTCAGCGATGTAAAGAATGGAGACTGGTATGCAAATGCAATAGAAGCAGCATACAAAGCAGGATTAATCGAAGGTGACGGAAAGAACGCAAGGCCCAATGACAGCATAACACGAGAAGAGATGACAGCCATAGCCATGAGAGCATACGAGATGCTTACATCCTATAAAGAAGAGAATATAGGAGCGACATCATTTAATGATGACAAATCAATAAGCGATTGGGCAAAGAATGTAGTGGCAAATGCAACTAAATTGGGAATAGTAAATGGAGAGCCAAACAACCTGTTTGCACCTAAAGGAATAGCTACAAGGGCAGAGGCAGCAGCCATTATATATGGTTTGTTAAATAAGAGTGGAAATATATAATAGTACAACAACTGCCAACAACTTCAATAAGAAGTGCTGGCAGTTGTTTTTTTTAGATTATTGTAAATTAAAAAACTAGTTTAACGGCTTTGGTGTTACAATTAGCGGTAATACTTTTTATTTTAATAAAATTTATGATATAATCAAAGATAAACACGATTTTATGATTTTATGAATATAAAAGGAGAAATGAATATGAATAGCAAAGAAATAGCTAAGATTGCTGGTGTTTCACGTAGTACTGTTTCAAGAGTGATAAATAATTATCCAAACGTTCCTCCTGATACAAGAGAAAAAGTTTTAAAAGTTATTAAAGAATACAACTATGTACCACATGCATCAGCAAGAATGTTAAGAGGTAAATTGTCTAAAACAATAGGTCTTGTAATTGTAGATTTAAAAAGAGATTCAGATATACATAAAATATATGATAATGTCTACTTTGGACCTTTTACTACGGCAGTAATAGATTTTGCAAACCAAATTGGTTATAATGTTCTTGTTACAACGGTTTATAAGGTTAAAGATTATAAAAAAGTAAAAGAAATTTTTTACAACAAAACAATTAGTGGTGCTATATTCATTGGTGTAAAAAATGATGATCCAGAAATAAAAAATCTTATTGAAGAGGGGTTTAAAATAGCAATTGTAGATCAAGAAATAAAAGAAGGAGATGATATCTTTGGTAGAAGTATTATAGTAAATATGGATAACATAAATGGAGCTTATGAAGCTACAAAATATCTTATAAATTTAGGACATAGAGAAATTGCACATATAGCAGGAGATATGGATAAATTGTCTGGTTTTGCAAGACTTGAAGGATATAAGAAGGCATTAAAAGAAGCAGGTATTACTTTTGATACTCATTTTGTAGCAAAGGGGAATTTTATCGAAGAGAGTGGATATAATGCTATACATAAATTGTTTAAAAAAGTAAAACCAACTGCAATTTTTGCAGCAAATGACCAAATGGCTATAGGTGCTATGCAAGCACTTGAAGAAATGGGATATAATGTACCTGATGATGTTTCAATTATTGGATTTGATGATATAACTATATCGCGTTATGTAAAACCTGCATTAACCACAATGAATGTTTCTCTCTTACAAATGGCGGAGTTGTGTGTAGAGAATTTAGTTAAATCAATTGAAGGTGAATCCGAAATTATAGCAAAATTTCTTGTTTCTGCAAAACTTGTAGAAAGAGAATCTTGCAGAAAAATTATAGAATTATGAATATTAATTTTTGAATTTATATAGTTTTTTAGATACAGTTAAATTTATGAAGAATTGTTAATGTATTTTGATTTCTATATTTATATTTATGCTGTTGAAATCTAATATTTTTTAAAATTAATAATAAAAAATTATTATTGACAATAAAAAAAGTATATTATATAATTTATTTTAAGGAGTGTTTTAAATATAAATAAACACGTGTTTATTTATAACTTATGTTGTTTTTATCTTTGTTTTGAAGATTGGTTTTTAGTTAATTTTACAATAATATACAAAGTAATTAATTGAAGAATAACTACTTTGTTATATTTAGTACATATAAAATGAAGAAAAGAATAAACATAACATATAATAATATGTCTTTTAAGTTCTGCAATAAAAAAGGATATAAAAATTTATTTTTTAAATTAAAAATTTTTGAATTGCCTTTATCTATTTTTTGTATTTTTTATAAAACTTATTGTTTAGCGATTTTTGCATAAAAAAATCTAAGTGCATAATAAAGGTATAACCTTTATTATAAATAATTATTAACACGTGTTAACTTATTTTGAAGGAGGTTTATTTTATGTACAAAAAAGTTCTTGCTATTTTGTTAGTACTGATGCTTGCATTAGGTACTTTAGCTGGTTGTGGTAAATCATCAACGCAAACCAGTAATAGCAGTAGTAATCAATCTACTTCATCAAATAAGAATGCATCATCTGAAAAAGTTACTTTGCAGGTATGGATTATGCCTAATAGTGCTCAAACAGTTAATGACTTTTTAAATGTTGTAAAACCGTTTACAGACGCCAATCCAAATATTAATTTAAAAGTAACAGTTTTGGATTGGGGATCTGCGTGGACAAAAATTACTACAGCTGCAACAAGTGGAGTTGGGCCTGATGTTTTACAGCTTGGTACTACGTGGGTTCCTGCTATTGCTTCAATGGGAGCACTTGAAGATTTTACAGATAAGGTTTCTGATTTAGGAGGAGCAGATGCTTTCTTGCCTGCAGCATGGAATTCAACAGGTATTAAGAATTCTGGTAAAACTTTTGCAGTACCTTGGTTTGTTGATACAAGGGGACTATTCTACAGAACAGATGTTTTTGAAAAAGCTGGTATAGATCCAAAACAAGCTTTTGCTACATGGGATTCTTTTGTCGAAGCAGCTAAAAAAATTAACAATATGGACATTAATGGCCAGAAGATAGCGGCTATAGGTCTACCAGGGAAAAATGACTGGAATGTAGTACACAACTTTGCTTCATGGATATGGGGTGCTGGTGGGGATTATTTAACTCCAGATGATCAACATGCGGTATTTAACAGTCAAGCAGCTTTAAAAGGTATAGATTTTTATACAGGTCTTGCGCTACAAGGACTAGTCCCCAAAGCTGCTCTTGAGAAAAATAGTACAGATGTTGAAAACCTTTTTGCCAAAGGGCAATTTGCAGTGATTTTTTCAGGTCCTTGGTTAGTCAAGAACTTTTCAACACCTGCAGACAAAGGTGGATTGGCCGACACTATAGCAGCTAAAAATTATGCAGTTGCTAATTTGCCAGAAGGACCAGCTGGAAGGTTCTCATTCTTTGGAGGTAGTGATCTTGCAATATTCAAAGCATCAACACATAAAACAGAAGCTTTCAATTTGATTAAATACCTTGTAACAAAAGAAGCACAAGTAAATTATGCAAAAGTATCAGGTATGCTTCCTGCATTAAAAGAAGCTCTTAATGATCCTTATATAGCATCAGATCCTCATATGGCAGTATTTAAGGATATTGCTCAATATGGTCGTTCATATCCTGCAGTACCTGCATGGGGTCAAATTGAGAACATTTTGCTTACTCATTTAGGCAATGTATGGGATGATGTAGCTGGTGTAAAGGGACCATTTAATGAGAATATGATAGTTGATGAGATGAACAAGGCTGCAGAAGAGGTAGATGGTGTTTTACAACAATCTAAATAATAAAGATTGTTTAGGAGTATTATTGCAAGTTGCAATAATACTCCTAATAAAAAGGAGTTGATCAAATTGGGTTATCTAAAACAAAATATAAAAAAGAATAAATTGGCTTATATACTTATTTTGCCTGCTATCATTGCAATGCTTATGATTCACTTTATTCCGATGACTGAAGGATTGTATATTTCGCTGTTAAAGTTAAACCAGTATACATTATTAAAATTTTTACATGCCCCTTTTGTTGGATTAGGAAATTTTTATACAATATTATTTGATCCATCAAGTACATTAAGAATTGGATTTATGGATGCAGTTAGAAACACGATTATCTATACTATTGTAGTTAATCTTTCGGTTCTGATAATTGGGCTATGGCTTGCTCATGTTTTAAAGCAGCAATTTAAGGGAAGAGGTATAGCACGTACATTGCTTTTGCTGCCTTGGGTTGTACCATCATATGTTGTTGGTTTACTTTGGGGCTTTATGTGGAGGCAGGATAGTGGTATTATAAACAAGATTCTTGTGGATTATCTTCATCTTTTACCAAATAAACCATTTTGGCTTATTGGACCGAATGTTTTGATAGCAATAATCATCCCAACAATTTGGAGATCGTTTCCGATGACGATGATAATGTTGCTGGCGGCTTTACAGACGATATCAGATGATTATTATGAAGCAGCTGAAATTGATGGCGCTACCGGATGGCAGAAACTTATCTATGTTACGTTACCATTTCTAAAACCAGTAATTGGAACTCTCATACTTTTTGGTATGATAGGAAGCATTTACTCTTATAATATAGTTGCAATGATGTTTGGAAATGGAGCTGGATACCCAGGCGATTGGGGAGATTTGGTTATGACAAATATCTCAAGAAATTCATTTAATATGTGGCAATTTGGGACTGGTGCTGCTGCATCTGTCATGCTAATGATAGCTGTACTAACATTAACGGGTATATGGTATAAAGTATTTAAAGACTCACTAACAATGGAGTAAAGGGGGAAATTATTTTGATTACAAAAAAAGTGGTCTTACAAAAAGATACCAAAAAAAGGTTCAATTATAGACAAAAGAAAAAGATAAAAAGATTTTTTTCGCTTGCAATGTTATGGATATTTATTGTGTTAACAATATTTCCCATAATATGGATGGTTGTATCATCAACAAGTGATCAGGAAGGTTTACTGACAGGAAAAATACAACCACAACTGAAAAATATTTTAACTAATTATCATGATATGTGGACAAATATTAATTTTGGTTTATATTTTAGGAATAGTCTTATTATTGATGCGTCAACTACAATAATTGCTTTGTCAATTGCAATTTTAGCGGGTTATGCATTAGCTAGGTTTAAATTTATAGGTTCAAATTTGTTTGGTGTTGCAACACTTGGCACACAGATGATTCCAGGTATATTATTTTTACTTCCTCTATATTTGATATTTCTTCAAATTCAGCAGACATTTGGTATAAAAATGGTGAATACTTATCGTGGGATTATTATAACGTATTCTGCATTTTATATTCCATTCAGTATATGGATTTTAAGAGGTTTTTTTGCATCTATACCTTTAGAGATAGAGGAAGCAGCAAGGATAGACGGATGTACACAGTTTAGTGCTTTTATACGTGTGATTTTACCATTAGCTATACCTGGTATAATAGCAGCTGCTATTTATATTTTCTTGATGGCATGGGATGAGCTTTTATTTGCATGGGTATTAACTACATCAGCAGATGTTCAAACTATACCTGTCGGTATAAGGTTATTTGTAGGCAATTATCAAAATAGATATGATTTACTTATGGCTGCATCTACAGTTGTTACAATACCAGTCGCTTTAATATTTTTCTTGTTGCAGAAATATTTTATTAGCGGAATGACGGCAGGGGCTGTAAAAGGTTAAGCTTATTATAAAAGACAGGAGTGATTATAATGGCTAATTTTCCAAAAGATTTTTTGTTTGGAACAGCAACATCATCATATCAAATAGAAGGGGCAGTAAATGAAGATGGCAGAACGCCTTCTATATGGGATACATTTTCAAAAATTAATGGTATGACATATAATGGTGATACTGGGGATATAGCTTGTGATCATTATCACAGATATAAAGAAGATATTGGAATATTAAAGGAAATAGGTGTAAAAGCGTATAGATTTTCTATAGCATGGCCAAGAATTTTTCCGGATAGAGGAAAATTTAATCCTAAAGGAATGGATTTCTATAAAAAGTTAATAGAAGAGTTGTTAAAGAATGATATAACGCCTGTTGCTACAATATATCATTGGGATTTACCTCAATGGGCAGGTGATATGGACGGATGGCTTAATAGCGAATGCATAAACTGGTATTTAGAATATTCTTCAAAATTATTTGAAGAGATAGGTGACATAATTCCAATGTGGATTACACATAATGAACCATGGTGTGCGTCAATATTAAGCTATGGAATTGGGGAGCATGCACCGGGACATAAAGATTATAGAGAAGCATTAATTGCAGCACATCATATATTACTATCTCATGGAAAAGCGGTAAAAGTTTTTAGAGACATGAATGTAAAAAATAGCCAAATAGGAATAGCTTTGAATTTAACACCTGCATATCCGGCAACAGAAACAAAGGAAGATAATTTAGCAGCTAAATATGCTGATGGTTTTACTAATAGATGGTTTCTGGATCCAATATTTAAAGGGAATTATCCAATAGATATGATAGAATTGTTCAAAAAAGAAATCGGAGAATTTGATTTCATAAACGAAAAAGATTTGAGTATTATAAGTCAACCCATAGATTTTTTAGGAATTAATTTTTATAGTAGGTCAATAGTTAAGTATAAAGAAGATACTCTGCTTAAAGGAGTAGGAGTAGAAGGAACTGGGAAGAAGACAGACATGGGCTGGGAGATAAGCCCTGAATCATTATACGATCTTTTAAATAGGCTTAAAAAAGAATATACAAGGATTCCTTTATATATTACAGAAAACGGAGCAGCGTTTAAAGATATTATAACTGAAGACAGAAGAATTCATGACCAAGAAAGGATAGAATATATAAAAGAACATTTAAAAGTTTCTAACAAATTTATAAAAGAAGGAGGAAATTTGAAAGGATATTTTTTATGGTCGCTTTTGGACAATTTTGAATGGGCTTATGGATATTCAAAGAGGTTTGGTATAGTTTATGTAGATTTTGAAACACAAAAAAGGATTTTAAAAGATAGTGCAATATGGTATAAAGAAGTAATAAATAAAGCTGCGATAGATTAGATTTCTTAAATTTTTGTGTTATATACACTGTTATTAAAATGGCATTTACCTCAAGTGAGATAACTCCCTGGTACATAAAGGAGGTGTTAATAAAATATAGGAAATTAAAATTTAAAATTAACAGAAAATTGTAAAAGCAAATAAAAATAAATTAATTTAAAATAAAAAGGGATTTTATTTTATCTGCTTGAGGTTGAATGTAAAAAAATAATAAGGGAGGTAAATTATAATGAAATCTTGCAGAAAATTTATGGGAGTTTTATTAGCTATAATAATGGTGCTGAGTGCGTTCGGCTTTTACTCTCAAAATGTATATGCAAGTACGATAAATGCAGGAGTTGGAAGTTATACTGATGTTCTTCCAGCAGGGCAAGTTGGCCCGCAATCAACAGTGTATAAAACATCTAATTTAACTGGAGCTATTCCAACAAGTAGTTGGGAAAGTTCAATTCTTTGGACACAGTATTCAGAAGCAATGTATCCTATTCCTTTATCTGCTAAATTTACAGGGAGTGGGTTGCAAGTATGTAGACCACAAAAAAGTGGAGAAGGTACAAGCTCATACACTGGGAGATATGTGCTATGGGAGCACAATGCTAACACGCCAGATATGACAATAAAAAATTCTGATTATGGCAGTTATACAGATGCACGTGCTGATAAGATAACTGATTGGTCATTAGATGGAGTGTTGACATCCGGCTCAACAAGTGTTTTAAAAGCAACCATAACAGAAGGCAGTCCATATATCTATTTTGATTTTCCAACTGGAAATCCTCAAATAGTATTTAATACTGCTCCTACAGTATTTTATGGAGATAATAATAGTCAGTATTTGGGTATAACAATAAATGGACTAAGTTATGGTTTATTTGCACCTAGTGGAGCAACTTGGAGCGGTATTGGCACTACAACTATAACATGTAAATTGCCAAGCGGTAAAACATATTTTTCAATAGCAGGTTTACCTGACAATACAATTTCTACATTAGATTATTTCAAAGACAGAGCTTATGCATTTATTACAGATACAAAAGTTTCATGGTCGTATGATGAAAATAATAGTCAGGTTACAACAACATATACAATTTCAACAACAGCGAAAGAAGGTACGAATTTAGATACTATAATTGGTCTTTATCCTCATCAATGGAGAGATAATTCGTTATCATATTTGCCATATACCTACAATACAGTTAGAGGATTGATGAAAACAATATTGGGTACAGGTTTTACAACGACGTATAAATATTATGGTATATTACCTACTATTCCACTAAATGGTTCTGATCCATCTACATTGAACTCTCTATTGAATAGCGAATCAATTGCTATTTCGTCACCCGATACCTATTGGAACGGAAAGGATCAAAATAGAGTTTCCTCTGTTGTTCAGCTTGCTAAGATGAATAATAATACAACAGTTTTCAATAATGCACTATCAAATTTGGAGAGTAATTTAGAGGATTGGTTTACTTACAGTGGTTCATCAGATTCTAAATGTTTTTATTACGACCCAACATGGGGGACATTGATTGGTTATCCGGCAAGTTATGGTTCAAATGATCAATTGAATGATCATCATTTCCATTATGGGTATTTCATAAATGCTGCTGCACAAATAGCTTTAGTGGACAAAAATTGGGCAGATCAGAGCCAATGGGGTAGTATGGTAAACTTACTTATAAAAGATATTGCAAATTGGGATCGGACAGATGCTAGATTCCCATTTTTAAGAAATTTTGACCCGTATTCGGGACATTCATGGGCAAGTGGTAATGCGATCTTTACAGATGGAAATAATCAAGAGTCATTTTCTGAAGCGATGAATGCATGGCAAGCAATAATTTTATGGGGAACTGCAACTGGTCAGACAGCAATTAGAGATTTGGGTATATATATGTATACAACTGAAGCAGAATCTATGTATAATTATGTATTTGACTTGTATCATGATGTTATTGATCATAGTGGAGTATACAATTGGAACTATTCATCTATGAATTGGGGCGGGAAATATTGTGCAGAGATTTGGTGGGATCCAGGTTCAACAGCTAACTTTGCAGCACAAAGTAGGGGCATTGAACTTTTGCCTATAACCGGTGGTTCATTCTATCTTGCAAAGGACAAAAATTACATTCAAAACTATTATAATGAAATGTTAACTCAGGGAGGAACTACAGAACCATCGTCCTGGCAGGATATATGGTATATGTATTTAGCACTTTCTGATCCTTCTACAGCATTGAGCAAGTGGAATAGTTCGATAGCAAATGAAACAGGTCAATCGAAATCTTTTACTTATGCATGGTTGAATGCATTAAATACTTTAGGAGTTCCTGACATGACAGTAACGGCAAATACTCCATTGTATCAAGTATTTAATAAAAATGGTGCAAAGACATATGTTGTATATAATTCATCTTATAGTTCAATCACAGTTAATTTTTCAGATGGTACATCTGTAGTTGCTGCCCCGAATACTTTAACAGTTAGCAATGGAACAACGAATATTTTGCCTCAAACCACTTGGTATTTATTCAATAAGTCAGTGAGTGGAATTTTGCCAAGCGGAGAGGATTTGCAGACATCAAATAGTTCTGTAACAGGGTGGCAACCTATTACTACTATATCAAGTACTACGCAAAATTGGTATTCACCTGCAATTAATGGCACATATAAAGCAGGAACATGGCAATTTATATTATGGACAAACAGTCCAGGTTCTTCTTCTCTGGTTAAAGTGGAAATTTATAAAGTAAACAATGATGGGAGTGGAGAAGCACTTATTGGTTCGCAGACAGTGGATGTAAATACTACTGGTACAGGAAATCATCAATCAATTTTTAACATTTCTACTGATTCAGATATCAATTTTAATAACCAACGAATAAGAGTTTCTGTTACAAAAGTTTCTGGTGTAGACTGTATAATGGCTTATAATACAAATGACTTTCCAACTAGATTAATAACTCCATGAAGTTTTAAATGCGTTATAAAAAATAGGAGAGCCTAATAACTATTTGCACCTAAAGGAATAGCTACAAGGGCAGAGTCAGCAGCTATCATATACGGTTTATTAGAGAAAAGCGGAAATATATAATCATTTCAACTGCCAACACTTCGTAAGAAGTTGTTGGCAGTTGGCTTTTTTAGCGTATAAATTAAAGCATAATTTAAATACTTGATATGATATAATTAAATTAAAGGTGATTAATATATGAATGATTTTGATATAAAAATGATCAAGAAATTGATATTAAAAGGTCAATGGTTATTGAGTGAGCATGCTTTAGATAAACTGCTTGAGAGAAACTTAAGGATTGTTGATGTTTTAACATCTATATTAAATGGTGAAATCTTAGAGGATTATCCTGATGATCCAAGAGGTCATAGTTGCCTTATATTAGGGAAGAAAGATAATAAATATATACATACGGTTTGCGGCTTTCAAAATAAAAGTTTGGTTATAATAACTTCATATATTCCAGAATTACCCAAATGGATTGATGAAAGAACAAGAGGAGGTAAATATCATGAATGACAGGTGTTTTAAGTGTGGTGGGAAATTAGAAAAGAAAGAGACGAGAATAGAAAAATGGGTAAATGATAAGCTTATTGTTATTGAGCATGTGCCAGTATTTGAATGCGTAGAATGTGGTGAAAGGTATTTTGATGCAGATACATCACTAAAGCTTGATGAGTACTTTTATGAGAAAAAACCTGTAAAGACAATCGAAGTTCCAGTCTTTGAATATAAAGAGAGCTGATCATTTTAAGGATTTTTTCACAAATTTGTTGCAATGATTTTATTTTCCATGATATAATATTTGTAGTTTAATTAAGAGGGGAAAGAGTATGATGCTTAAAGGTGTTCTTAAATAAGCCATAAATTTAAAATGGCAATTAAATCTGAAGTGTGACAGTTCTTGCTGATTTTTACAGCCGTAAATTTTTATGCGTATTTATAGGCTTTTTATTGTCATGCTTTATGATAGGTTTAAGAACACGGTTAATTATACTCTTTTTACTTTATATGCGAAAGGCGTTTTTGCCTAAATTATTGCATATAGTTTAGTTTGCGCAAAAGACTGTATAAGACTATGTTCTTGTGCAGTCTTTTAATTTTTAGGGGGGATATTTTTGAGGAGAGTTTTAAAATATGTTTTAAGGTACAAGTGGCACGTTATAATACCAACTATTGCGATGATACTTGCAATTGCTCTTGATATGTTTAATCCATATCTTCAGGAGCTTATAACTGATAAAGTATTTATAGGCGGAAATAAAAGCTTATTATGGCCTATACTGTGGGGATTTATTGCAATTACGGTTTTAAGGGCTGTGCTTGGGTATGTGAAGGAGTATATATTTGATGTACTTTCAGCAAAGATAAGCATAGATATAAAGAAGGACCTTTTCGACCACATACAAAGTCTTCCTTTCAGTTACTTTGACAGTATGAATACGGGGGAGCTTATGTCAAGGATAGGCGAAGACGTTGATAATGTGTGGAGAAGTGTTTCTTTTGGCATAAGGATGTTTATTGAAAACATGATATATTTTATAACAGCATCAGTGATACTTTTTCTTATAAACTGGAAGCTTACAGTAGTAAGCCTTCTGGGTATGCCATTTATTGGCTATCTTGCACTGCAGTTTGAAAAGAAGATCGGTATATCTTATGGAAAGTTAAGCGACCAAGGTGTGCTTATGAATACGGCAGCACAGGAAAATATAGCAGGTGTAAGGCTTGTAAAGGCATTTGCAAGAGAAAAGTACGAAATCATGAAATTTTTAAACCTCAATAATGAGAATTTTGAGCTTAGCATGGAGCAAAACAAGATAGTTGCAAAGTATTTTCCACCTATCGATTTTCTCACAAATTTTTCGATTGTGATACTGGTGGTTTTTGGCGGTATACTTGTTGTAAAAAATTCATTGTCTATTGGTGAATTGGTGGCTTTTAGCGGTTATATATACATGCTTATATGGCCCATGAGGATGCTAGGATTTTTGACAAACTTAATAGCTCAAGCTGATGCATCAGCAAAGAAGATAATGAAGATAATGGATGTGGTGCCGTCTATAAAGGACAGCGATGAATCAATAAGGCTAAAAAACTTAAAAGGTGATGTGGAGTTTAAAAACGTATCATTTAAATATAATGATGAATTGGTTTTAAAGAATATTAATTTTAAAGTTGATGCAGGAAAGACGGTTGCTATAATGGGTACTACTGGCTCCGGTAAGTCATCGCTGGTAAATCTCATCGGCAGATATTATGACGTATTGGATGGTGCTGTCTATATCGATGGATACGATGTTAGAGATATAAACCTTCATGATTTGAGAAGCCAGATGGCTGTCGTACAGCAGGATACATTTCTGTTTTCAGAAAGCATTGAAGAAAACGTAAGGTTTGGAAAGGAAAATGCTACGTTTGAAGAAGTGAAAGAAGCATTAAGGCTCGCCTGTGCAGATGATTTTGTAGAAGAGTTTGATGACAAGTATGACACAATAATTGGCGAAAGAGGCATAGGCTTATCTGGTGGACAGAAGCAGAGGATATCAATTGCAAGAGCCCTTATAAGGGATGCAAAGATACTGATATTGGACGATGCTACGTCTGCACTGGATATGGATACAGAGTTTAGGCTTTTAAAGAATTTAAGCGAAAGGCGGAAGAATGCTACAACATTTATCATTGCTCATAGAATATCGGCGGTTAAGAATGCAGACATGATACTTTATATGGAGGATGGGCGCATCGTTGAGAGAGGAACCCATGAGGAGCTTCTTAAGAAGAGAGGAAGATACTACGAAATTTACTTAGAACAGTTTAAGAATTTCAGCGATGTTGAATACAGTGAGACTGATGTGTGCAACTAAATGATAATTGTATGATTTTGTAAGGGAGGGATAGAAATGGCGAGAAATATGGTAAAGCAGGATGAAGATTTGAGACGCATGTCAAACTTTGTGATATTAAAGAGACTCTTTAAGTACCTCAAGAAACATAAATTTAGAGTATTTCTTGTAATAATGCTTTTGATTTTTGAGATGATTGTAAGTCTTATAAATCCAGTTCTTATGAAGACGGCCATTGACAAAAATATAAGGAATGGCGATATTAAGGGACTTCTTATAATCGGGCTTTTGATGGTATCGCTAAATTTCATGGCTATGATGGCATCGAAAGTTAGAATAGTGAAGATGGCATCTGTAACAAATGATATACTGGTGACGATAAGGCATGAACTTTATAGCCACATACAAAAACTTTCATTTTCATTTTTTGATTCTAGGCCTGTAGGTAAAATCTTGGCAAGGGTTATTGGGGATGTAAATTCACTGCAGGATCTTTTTAACAACAGCGTTACAAACTTTATTCCACAGATTTTGACAGTTGTGTGCGTAGGAGCTATGATGTTTTATTTAAACCATAAATTAGCACTGGCATCTATGACACTGCTTCCACTGCTTGTGATTGGGCTTTTTTCTATAGAGACTTTATCGAGAAGAAGGTGGCAAAATTTTAGGAGAAAGCGATCCACATTTAACGCCTACACTCACGAAGATTTTTCTGGCATAAAAGTCGTCCAGGAATTTGCAAATGAGGAAAAGACTTCATCTATATTTTTCAAGCTTGTAAAAGACATGATGGGAAGTTTTGTCCATGCCGTGAAGTTAAACGATCTGTTTTGGCCGATGGTTGATGCATCTTACGGTCTTGGTGCGGTTATACTGTATTATTTCAGTGCAAAGCTTATTGGAAGTGGACTTACGATAGGAACAATAATAGCATTTACGATGTATATAGGCATGTTTTGGAGACCTATACTTGATATAAGCAATTTCTACAACAGCTTGGTCATGTCTTTTGCGTCTGCTGAAAGAATATTTGAGATTATGGACATTGAGCCGGATATAGTGGATATAAAAAATGCGATAAAGATGCCCAAGATAAAAGGCATGGTGGAATTTAAAAATGTCACATTCAGCTATGACGATGGAAACGTAGTTTTAGACAATGTCAGTTTTAAAGTAAATCCAGGAGAGATTGTGGCACTTGTAGGTCCTACGGGGGCAGGCAAGACGACGATTGTCAATTTAATCAGTCGTTTTTACGACCCTTCCAAGGGGGCTGTCTTAATAGATGGCAAAGACATAAAACACGTAGAGCTAGAGTCACTAAGAAGTCAGATGGGCATCATGCTGCAAGATACATTTTTGTTTTCAGCTACGATAAAAGAAAATATCAGATACGGAAAACTGGATGCTACAGATGAAGAAATAATAGCAGCAGCAAAAGCGGTAAATGCTCATGACTTTATCATGAAGATGGAAAAGGGCTATGATACAGAAGTAAATGAGAGAGGATCACGGCTTTCTGTGGGACAGAGGCAGCTAATATCATTTGCAAGAGCACTTTTGGCAAATCCCCGCATATTGATACTTGATGAAGCTACGTCTAATATCGATACCCAAACAGAAAGGCTTGTTCAAAGAGGTATAAAAAGGCTCCTTACAGGTAGGACATCTTTTGTCATAGCTCACAGGCTGTCAACTATAAGGGATGCAGATAGAATCATGGTTGTTGATGGTGGCAAAATTGTAGAGGTAGGGACGCACGATGAGCTTATGAATCTTAGAGGCCTTTATTACGATCTTTACATGTCCCAGTACAGATTTTTAAGCGAAGGAGCTTAGATAAGAAGTATTAAATATTGTGTTTATAAATTGGACAATCCAATGAGAATACTTGAAATTCTCGTTGGATTGTCCATATTTTTCGTGTTTCACATAAATTTCACAAAATTTTCACATCAATTTTATGAAGTCATTAAGTATCATTAAGATAATCAATATCATGGAAAGGAAGGTCATATAAATGAAGAAAAAATACATAGCGATAATCAGCATTATCGTGATTATTGCCGTTGGCGCTACTTATTATTTCGTAAGAAAAAAGTCTATAGCCACAGTATCAAGAACTCCATATGTGGAAGTGACAAAAGGCAATATATCCATGACTGTTGATGGAACTGGGAATCTTGATACAGATAAAAGAGTGATAACTCTTAAAGGAAGTGGCACAGTTAAGAAGGTTTATCATAAAGTAGGAGACAAGGTAAAGGCAGGAGAGCTATTGTATCAAATTGAAGATGATGATTTAAATACACAGCTTAAAGATGCATTGATAAATGTAGAGCTTGCGCAGCAACAGCTTGATAACGATATGAAATCGTACAATGATACCATATCAAAGCAGAAAATAGTATCTCAGTATTCAGGTATTGTAGATAGCTTAAGCGTCAAAGTAGGGCAAGATGTAAATTCAGGCACAACAATAGCTACAGTAACTGATTATTCAACAGCTACAATAAAAGTGCCATTTAACGGATCTCAGATAAAAAGTATAAATGCGGGACAAAGTGCTGACGTATATTTGTACAGTTCTTATGTGACGGTAAAAGGGACTGTGACGGATGTATCAGCACAAGCAGTACCTGTCAATGGCGCATCATATTATTATGTTACGGTAAGCTTGTCAAATCCCGGTGCGTTGACTGACGGCACGACTGCACAGGTGACAGTACATACAAACAGCGGTGATATGAGAGCCATAGAGAATGGCACACTTAGTGTTAAGGATACTAATACCATTACATCACAAATACAAGGGACAGTTGCTAGTATAAATGTAAAAGAAGGTCAGAAGATAAGTGCGGGGACATTGATTGCTACATTAACTACAACTGTTGATGACACCACAATTAAAAAAGATCAGTTGAATCTACAACAAGCTCAAAACAGCTATAATAATATTCAAAGTCAGATAAACTCCCTAAATATTTATGTACCAATCGATGGAGTGATTATATCACAGAATATAAATGAAGGAGATGAACTTTCAGGCTCTAGTTCTTCTAATACATCAACCAGCAGTACAAGTTCTAGCAGCAGTTCCAACAGTAGTTCCAGCTCAAATAGTGGCAGCAATACATCTGTAAGCAATCTTTCATCTGTCTATGATCAAACAGAGACGGCGGTAATAGTAAATAACAGCAGCTATTCGGTAGATGTGCCTATAGATGAAACAGATATAAGCAAGATAAAGATAGGGCAGAAAGCAACGCTTACAACAGATGACTTACAAGGAGAGACATTTGAAGGAACTGTGACAGAAATATCATCAATACCGACAATACAAAACAATGTAGCATCGTACAATGTAACTGTATCACTGCCGTATACAGATAAACTTAAACTTGGTCAGACTATGAACGTATCAATTATCGTATCGGAGAAAAATAACACACTGATGCTTCCTATTGAAGCAGTCCAAACAAATGGAAATAGTAAATATGTAGTCTTATATGATGAAAATAGTTCAAAGAATAGCGGCAGTAAGACAAAAAATATAAAACAAGTTACAACTGGAATTTATAATGACAAATATATAGAGATTTTAAGCGGATTAAGCGAAGGAGATAAAGTTTTAATATCCAGCAGTGGTACATCCAACAGTACAAATACAAATGGTAGAAATAATCAAAAGAGCGGATTTGGAGCCATTGGCGGCGGCGGTATGCCTCCAATGAATTGATCTATAAGGAGGTTATACGCCATGATGGAAAATAGAAAAGAAAACAAAAACGTGATCACGATGAAAAACCTATCAAAAATATACAAGATGGGAGACAACATAGTAAAAGCCCTTGACAACATAAACTTAACCGTCGATGAAGGAGAATTTGTATCAATTGTTGGACCATCAGGCTCAGGAAAATCAACACTGATGAATATAATAGGGTGCCTTGATGTCATGA